>Ga0065165_1000547_pt1 | contig 56675 bp, 46 predicted proteins | sample AraplaMF_Cvi_mMF_FD_63813 | JGI IMG/M metagenome (GOLD analysis project Ga0065165, IMG submission 63813) | Arabidopsis root microbial communities from the University of North Carolina, USA - plate scrape MF_Cvi_mMF (version 2) (version 3) | ecosystem: Host-associated > Plants > Roots >...
GCGCACCATCGATCGCCTGAAGGCATGGCGCTTCAACACGCTCGGCAACTGGAGCGACCCGGCCTTCGCTCGAGCCTCGTCCCGCATGGCGTACACCGTCCCCATCCTCATCGCCGGCGACTTCAATACGGTGAGCACGGGATTCGACTACTGGGGCCGCATGCCCGATCCGTTCGACGCGCGCTTCGCCGCCGCCACGCGCGCGGCCGTGGCCAAGGCGACAAAGGGCGTGCGCGACGATCCGTGGCTGCTTGGCTATTTCGCCGACAACGAACTCGCCTGGGCAGGCACCGGGCCCCAAGGTCGCTGGGCACTCGCCACGGGAACGCTGCGCCAGGGGCCGGACAGCCCCGCGAAGCAGGCCTTCCTCGGTTATCTGAAGAAAACGCACGGCGACGTGGCCCGTTTCGCGGCGGCGTGGGGCGTGCAGGCGGACAGCTGGGATCAGGTGGCGGCAACCAGCTTCCAGCCGCCCGATCCGAACGAAGCGCACCCCGCCATCGCGGCCGACTACATCGCGTTCCTGAAGCTCTACGCCGGCCAGTATTTCCGCACGGTGGCGGAGACGCTCAAGGCCGCGGACCCGCACCACCTCTTCCTCGGCGGCCGTCTGGCCGTCCGTACGCCGGAGGTGGAAGAGGCCAGCGCCACGTACGCCGACGTCACCAGCATCAACACCTATACCGACCTGCCCGAACACGGTTTCGACGTGGCCGCTTTCCGGAAGCTGGACAAGCCCGTGCTCATCACGGAATTCCACTTTGGTTCGGCGGACAGGGGCCCGTTCGGCAGCGGCGTGGCGGGCGTCGCCAACGAGGACGAGCGGGGCAGGGCCTATGCGAAGTTCGTCGCCGCCGCCGCGTCGTCGGGCGTGGCGGTCGGCACGCACTGGTTCCAGTACGTGGACCAGCCGGTAACGGGGCGCATCCTCGACGGCGAAAATGCCCACATCGGGCTTGTCGGCATCACCGACATCCCGTTCGCAGGCTTCACGCGCGCGGTGACCGAAACCAACGCACGCATCGGCGGTGGATCAGGCGGCGGGCGTTAGCGGAATACCGCGATGCCCGCCGCGCGTAAGGTCGCGGCCGAAAGCGAAGGCGATGGGTTCGGCGATGCCGAAGAACGTGCTCAGGGCCACGTTCTGATTCACCGCATAACTCATGGAAAACGCGATGCTGAAGTGCGTCGCGGCGAACTTGATCTGTCGAGCCATGGCCGGACACTCCCAATAAGAATGAATCTCATTATGGGGGCGGCCCCGGCCAAGTCCAACTGATCCTGCGAATGGCAGCGATAGGGCGGCGCTATCGCCGGATGGCCGTGCCGACCACCATGGCCACGACCATCACGAAGGCCACCGCCATGCAGGCGCTGGTGGGTTTCACCCGGCGGGCGTCCACCCGCGGCACCATCCACCACACCAGCCAAGCGCCCAGCAGCATGTCCACCACCAGCGACGCCCGCATCCAGGGCAGGGTGAAGATGGATTCCCCCGGCGCCCGCCCGTGCTGCGCGGCGATGACGAGCCCGCCGGTAAGCACCGCCGCCAGCGCCCACAGCAGGCTGGCAAGGTAGGCCCGGTTGAACACCACCGGCGTCTTTTCCAGCCAGCGTAGCGACAGCCACACGATCAGGGCGGGCACCACGGCGATGGCGCTGGAATAGATCACCCACCAGATGGCGGCGGAGAACAGGGTCAGGAGCGACTGGGTCACGGCAGGTCCGTCAGTACGACACGCCGAAGCGGCCGAGGGCCTTGCTCATCAGCCACGCGGGGCCGATCAGCAGGTACTGGAGGTCGGTGAAGAACGAGGGGCGCCGGCCTTCGATCTTGTGCCCGACGAACTGGCCGATCCAGGCCACGACGAACACGCCGATCGCCAGCTTCATGAGGCCGGTGAAACCGATCTGTCGGTAAAGCATGTCGGTGAACAGGGCCAGCGCAACGAAGGCGCCGGCCATGGCCAGTCCGATCACCCGGGAAAGCCGGAAATAGTAGAAGCAGAAGGCCAGGAACATGGCGAACACAGCCCAGAAACCCGGCTTGCCCAGCCACTGCGGCACGGGGATCAGCCACACGAAGGCGACCACGGTCCACGTGATGGCCGGCACGCAGATCCAGTGGATCAGCTGGTTGGTCGGGTTCTGGTGGTCGCGGCTGTAATTGCCGAACCACGTTGCTGCGTCACGCATGACTGTCCCCTCCGTGCTGGCTCGATGCGGCTAGCTTAGTCCAGGCGGATGCCGGCCAGCTTGTCGAGCGCCTCGGCGTACTTCGCGGCGGTGCCGTCGATGACGTCCTTCGGAACCTTCGGTGCGGGCGGCGTCTTGTTCCAGCCGACGCGTTCGAGATAGTCGCGTACGAACTGCTTGTCGTAGCTGGGCGGGCTGATGCCCACGGCGTATTCGTCGGCCGGCCAGAAGCGCGAGGAGTCGGGGGTGAGCATCTCGTCCATGATGTGCAGCACGCCGTTCTCGTCGGTGCCGAACTCGAACTTCGTGTCCGCGACGATGATGCCGCGCTCGGCGGCATAGGCCGCGGCGAAGGCATAGACCTTCAGCGTGGCCTCGCGCACGGCGTTCGCCAGTTCCTCGCCCACCGCCGCCACCACGGCGTCGAAGCTCACGTTCTCATCGTGGTCGCCCACGGCGGCCTTCGTCGAAGGCGTGAAGATGGGTTCGGGGAGCTTTTCCGCCTGGCGCAGGCCGGGCGGCAGGGTGATGCCGCAGAGTGCCCCCGTGGCCTGGTAGTCCTTCCAGCCGGAGCCGATGAGGTAGCCGCGCGCGATGGCCTCCACCGGTACCGGCTTCAGGCGCTTCGTGATGACCGCGCGCTTCGCGTACAGCGCCCGGTCCACCCCCTCGGGAAGCACCGAGGCCACGTCTTCGCCGGTGAGATGGTTGGGGATGATGTGCGCCGTTTTCGCGAACCAGAAGTTCGAGATCTGGGTGAGCATCTCGCCCTTGCCCGGAATGGGATCGGGCAGCACCACGTCGAACGCCGAGAGCCGGTCGGTCGCCACCATCAGCAGGCGATTGCCGGGCAGGGCGTAGACGTCGCGCACCTTGCCGCGATGGATGAGTTCCAGGCCGGGCAGGTCGGATTGCGAGAGGGTGGTGGGCACGGGGGGCTCCGATGAGGGCGGCGAGCCTTCCATTGTAGCGCCCGAGTTCTCCGATTCCGTCCCGCAGGAGAGCGCCCTGCGCGCGACAGCCTTTCGCGACCCCCTCCAGGAGCGGGTGAACCGAGGCGAAAAGATGTCGCGCGCAGGGCGCGCTCCTACGGAGAGCGGGGCGTGTCCGGGGAGCGGGCGGCGATGGGACGGCGTGCCGTGGGGGACAGCGGCCCATGCCGGTCGGCCTGCTAGAATCCGGGATTGTTGCCCCCATAGCCTCGCCATGCGAATCCTTTCGACCGCGGCACTAGCCCTGGCCCTTTCCACCCCTGTCCTCGCCGCGCCGCCCGCGAAGCCGGCGCGCCTCGGCCTGTGCGCCGCCTGTCACGGCGAAGACGGCGTCGGCAGAATTCCGGGCGCCCCCAACCTGGCGGGGCAGAAGCTCGACTACCTGCGCGAGGCCCTGCGCCAGTACCGCGACGGCCGCCGCGACATCCCCGTGATGCGCGCCGCGACCGGCCCCCTCACCGATGCGGAACTCGACCAGCTTGCCCAGTGGTATTCCGCCCTTCCGCCTTCCAAGGCCGCTCAATGAATTTCACCGGCACGCTCATCGGCGCCGTCCTCGGCATGTGGGTCACCCACAACCTCCTCGGCGCCATCGTCGGCGGCGCGCTCGGCTTCATGTTCGACGCCAGCCGCCAGCAGCAGCGGCAGCGCACCCCGGCCCAGGGCGGCTACATCGCCCCGTTGTTCGCCCTGATCGGCGCGGTCGCGAAAGCCGACGGTCGCGTGTCCGAGGCCGAGATCGCCATCGCGGAGCGCCTGATGGCGCGCATGGGGCTCGACCAGGACGATCGCCGCACCGCCATCGATGCCTTCAACGAAGGCAAGCAGCCCGAATTCAATGCCACGGCCGTGATCGACGAGCTGCGCCACTGGGTCGGGCACCGCCGCGACCACGCGTTCCCGGTGATCGACGTGGTGATCGAAACGGTGCTGGCGGAAGGCAATCCCTCGCCGGAAAAGATGGCCCTGCTGCGTCAGCTGGCCTTCGCGCTGCGCGTCAGCGACATGGAGCTCATGGCGCTGATGGCGATGAAGGGCTACGCCTGGAACGCGGGCGCCGGTGGCCGATCCTATGGTGGGCGCGGCAACGGCGGCGGCTACGTGCCGCCGCAGCGGAACACCCAGGGGCCGGACCCGTACGCCATCCTCGGCATCCAGCGCGATGCGGACGACCGCGCCATCAAGCGCGCCTACCGCAAGCTCATTTCCGAACACCACCCCGACCGCCTGGGCGACCTGCCGGAAGACATGCGCCGTCGCGCCGAAGCGCGCGCCAGCGAGATCAACGCGGCGTACGAACGCATCAAGGCAGAGCGGGGGTTCAAATAACCCGTACCCGCCCTCACGTCCGTTCTTGCGTAGGAGCGCGCCCTGCGCGCGACAGCTTTTCGCCCCGGTCCAGGCGTTCACGCGCCAGCTCGAGGGTACGGCCTCAAAACATGTCGCGCGCAGGGCGCGCTCCTACAAAGACATCGTGCTCTAGCGGTATAACCTGAAGCATCCCGACGCCCACCACCGGTATCCGCGCTCATGGCCAAGCAATCCCCCGTCATCGCCCCGTCCATCCTCTCCGCCGATTTCGCCCGTCTGGGCGAGGACACGCGCAAGGTGCTCGATGCCGGCGCGCAGTGGGTGCATTTCGACGTGATGGACAACCACTACGTGCCCAATCTCACCATCGGGCCCATGGTGCTGAAGGCGCTGCGCGACTACGGCATCGTCGAGCACATCGACGTGCACCTGATGGTGAAGCCGGTGGACCGCATCGTGCCGGATTTCGCCAAGGCCGGCGCGCGCAGCATCAGCTTCCACCCCGAGGCCACCGAGCACGTGGACCGCACCATCCAGCTCATCAAGGACGAAGGTTGCGAGGCGGGCCTGGTGTTCAACCCGGCCACGCCGCTGTCGTGGCTGGACTACGTGATGGACAAGATCGACATGGTGCTGATCATGTCGGTGAACCCGGGCTTCGGCGGGCAGAAGTTCATTCCCACGGCGCTGGAGAAGATCCGCCACGTGCGCGAGCGCATCGACGCGAGCGGCCGTGCCATCCGCCTGGAAGTGGACGGCGGCGTCACGCCCGACAACATCGGCCAGATCGCCGCCGCGGGCGCCGACACTTTCGTGGCCGGTTCGGCCATCTTCAACGCGCCGGACTATGCCGACGTCATCCGCCGCATGCATGCGGCCATCGGCGGCTGATCCCCGCCGGAAATGCATTTCACATGTCGATAGCAATGCCACTGCTAAGGTGAAGCCGCGTGGCGGGAAGTGATGTCCCCGCCAGGTTAAGGCGCCGCTCCGGACCGTGACGGCGCCTTAGGGGAGGACTCCACAGCGCGGTCCCAAGTTGCTCCGTGTACCGGGGGTACCGCGAGACAACCGTCGGAGTCGATCATGAAAAGCCTGGCATCGCTCGTTCTCTCCTTCGCGGCACTCGCCGCCGCGCCTCTCGCCATGGCGGGCGAGAAACCCCAGCCGCTTCCGGATCAGAAGGACGCCGTTTCGCGTTCGCTCATGCCTTGTCCCGGTGGCCTGGAGCGCTTCCTTCCCGGCGATTACTACTTCTGCTCCGCGGCCCGCAGCTACTGGAGCGGGCATGACGGCCTTGCCCGGCAGAGCCTGCTCAACGCCGCCGCGTGGGGCAGCAAGCCTGCGCAGTACGCGCTCGGCGTCATGTACTTCAATGGCGACCATGCGGAGAAGAATCGCCCGCTTGGTCTCGCGTGGCTCGCGTTGGCCTCGGAACGGCACGACCCCGCTTACGAGCCGACCTTCGTCTCGGCGTACCAGCAGGTGACGCCGGAGGAACTTTCCCAGGCGAACGCCTATTGGAAAGACATGAAGGGCACCTATGCCGATGCCGTGGCGGCACCGCGCGCGGAACGCCGCTTCGACCGTGAATATCGCCAGATTGCCTGGGCGGTGAATTTCGGCGGCAGCATCTTCATCGATGGCGTGACGCTGCCTTATGGCTACGCCGGCGTTCCGGCCGGCCAACCACTGCAAAGCGGCTTCTCGCTCGGCCGCCTGTTGCAGACCCAGAAGGCCATGTACTTCTACGGATACAACAGCCATGTGTTCGTGGGCGATGCCGAACTGGTGCCGATCAGCCAGGTGACCACGGCGGCACGACACGACTAGAAGCGAATCGGAGTAACCTGTGGAAAGCCGCCCGTCGACCGACGGGCGGTCCACGGGGGCGGGGGCTCAAGAAATCCAACGAACATGGAGGCAGTGATCATGCCAGTCGTAAGGATCGTCGCGTTCGTACTGTTCTGCATTTCGACCGCCGCCGTTGCCGGCGAAGCGGCTCCGAACAACCCCAGGGAAGCCATCAAGGCGTCCGTCAGGTCCTGTGCCACGGGGCTCGAGCGGCTGCTGCCCGGGGAGTACTACTTCTGCGCCGGTGTGCGCGATTACGGCCAGGGCCACGACAGCCGGGCGGAAGAGCGTTTCCGCGACGCCGCCTATTGGGCGAGCAAGCCGGCTCAGTACGTGCTGGGTCTCATGTATTTCAACGGCGACAGGGGCAAGGCGAACCGTCCCCTGGGCGTGGCATGGCTTGCGCTGGCGGCCGAACGCCATGATCCGGTTTATGAAAAAGCCTTCACGCATGCGTACCTGGAAAGCTCGGCGGAGGAACGCGCGCAGGCGGACGCCTATTGGCGCGACTTGCGCGATCGGTATGCCGATCCCGTGGCCGGCAGGCGTGCGCACCGGCGTTACCTTGCCGAGATGCGGATGATCGACGCCGCGACTGCCGTCGGCGGATCCATCTTCATTACGGGGCTGTCACCGCCGAATGGAGACTCCATGGGACAGTTCGGCGCCGACGGCGACGCGAATCGCGTCGGGGGAGGCTCCAGTTTCAGCATGAACAAGCTGCTGTCGCACGCGGGCGAGGACTATTTCCGCGGCATGGCCGGTACGGTCACGGTGGGCGAGGTACAGCCGACGGAGCTGGTGCCCATCGGACAGGTGGCCTCGCGGGTTCGCGCGCCCCAGTAGCCGCACTCGAAGACGTAAAGGATGACCTCGATACAGCACGACACACAGGAACGTCCAACCGGACGCGGCCACCGGTGGGTGGCCGCACTCGGCCTGATGCTCGCCGCCAGCGGTGCCTTTGCCGCTGACCGGCCTCAGGCCCTCCCGGGCGAGGAAGGTGCGAGGGCAGCGGCGCCGATGCCCTGCCCGCAGGGCCTGGAGCGCTATCTGCCCGGCGATTACTACTTCTGCCGGGCGGCGCAACACTTCTGGAGCGGTTACCAGGAGATGGCGATATCCGCCCTGAAAGAAGCCGGCCGCTGGGGCAGCAAGCCCGCGCAGTACGCCTTGGGTGTGATGTACTTCAACGGCGACAGAGTGCCTGCGAACCGGCCGCTGGGACTCGCCTGGCTGGCGCTCTCCGCGGAGCGGCATACGCCCGTTTACGAAGCCACCTTCGTTTCCGCCTATGGAAAGACGGGCGCGGCGGAGCGAGCGCAAGCCAACGCGTACTGGAATTCCATGAAGCCCACGTATGCCGACGAGGTGGCGGCGGCGCGGGCCAAACTGCGCTTCGATCGCGAGTTCGCAAAGATCAAAGGAAACGACAGCATTTCCATCGACGGCCTGGCAGCAGGCAGTTCCTTCAGCGTGACCCAGCTGCTGCAGAACGAGCAGGCTGCCTACTTCGCCGGGTATCAGAGCCGCGTCTATGTCGGTGACGCCACACTGGTCCCCATCGGCGAAGCCGCCAGGACGAGCCAGTAGCGAATGTAAAAAACTCCCCCGTCCATGCGGATGGGGGAGTGAAGGAGGCTCCCGGGGGAGGAGCTCAGGGGAAACGGATTTAAAAGGGCTGCCAGTTGGGGTCGGGTTCCACCGGCCCCGCGACCGGCACGCTTCCGTGCGCGCCGGCCGCGCCAAGGCCTTCCATGGCCGGTTCCACGAAGTCGTCGAAAAGATCCATGGTCATGCCTCCGTCAATGCACGCCGAAAAGCAGGCCCAGCAGCAGCGCGCCGAGGGCGAGGGCCACGCGCAGGGGTTCGAAGTCGCGTTCGAGTTCGGTGTTGTCGGCGTCGGGCTTGGTTTTCATGGGTTCTCCTCCGGCGCCGGATGACACGCCGTCATGCACAGTGGAAAGCCGCACGCGGCGGGCGAGGCGTCCTGTCGAGGGCGATCCGCGGATGGTTTATGGCAAAACGAGGGCAAAGACTTCGTGCACGGCGGATGGGGCCGGAATCGTGCTCGCGGGCGGCGTTCAGGGAGGCGAAACGCGGGCAATGCGGGTGCGGGTCTTGCGGCGGGGACGGGCACATAGCACGCTGCGCACGCCGAACCCATCCACGGAATGCCCCATGGCCCGCAGTATCGCCATCGTCGAAGACGAACCCCTCATCCGCGCCAATTACGTAGAGGCCCTGAATCGCTTCGGTTACGAAACGCGCGGCTACGGCTCACGGGGCGAGGCATCGAACGCTTTCGCCATGCGCCTGCCCGAACTCGTGATCATCGACATCGGTCTGGGCGACGAGCCGGAGGGCGGCTTCGACCTCTGTCGCGAACTCCGCGCGAAGTCGGCCACGCTCCCGATCATCTTCCTCACGGCGCGGGATTCCGATTTCGACGTGATCTCGGGCCTTCGCCTCGGCGCGGACGACTACCTTTCCAAGGACACCAGCCTGCACCAGCTGGCCGCCCGCATCGCCGCACTGTTCCGCCGCATCGAATCGCTGAAGACGCCCGCGGCCAGCGAGACCGTGATCGAGCACGGCCCGCTGAAGCTGGAATCGGAGCGCATGCGCGTGCTGTGGAACGGCATCGAGATCCCGTTGACCGTCACCGAGTTCTGGATGGTGCACACGCTGGTGCGCTTCCCGGGACACGTGAAAAACCGCGACCAGCTCATGCGCGAGGCGGAGCTGGTGGTGGACGATGCCACCATCACCTCGCACATCAAGCGCATCCGCAAGAAGTTCGTGGCCCTGGCGCCGGACTTCGATGCGATCGAGACGGTGCACGGCGTCGGCTACCGCTGGACGCCGTAACGCAGCCTACCGGTGAGCGGGTGGAAAGATGATTCTGGATGGAGCGCGCGCCCGAAGGAAGCGCTTCGCACGATACGCTACCGTTCGTGGCACCCCATGACGTAGAGAGATATCGATGACATCCTGGAGCATGGCCTTGGGCGTCCTTCTTTTCGCCGCCGCGGAGGCAAGTCCCGCGCAGGCGGCGCCAGCCGTCGAGTCCGAAAAGCTGCTGCAGACCGACCGAGCGTGGAATGGCCGGGTCTACGGCCATTACCCCCGCGGCAAGGTCGAGCTTTCGATGCTGAAGATCACTATTCCGCCCCACACTTCGTTGTCCTGGCACAAACATACCGTTCCGAACGCCGCGTTCGTTCTCTCGGGCAGCGTGACGGTGCAGGACGGCGACACCGGCAAGTCGACGACCGTGCATGCCGGAGAGGCCCTGGCCGAAATGGTGGGCGCCGTGCATCGCGGCGTGAACGATGGCGACGAGCCGGCGGTGCTCATAGTGACTTATGCGGGGATCGAGGGCCGCCCGGTGACCGTCGTTCAACCCACGCCTCGCAAGCCGACGCCATGATGCGACCTTTGCCCTGCCGATGACGCTTCGCCAGAAACTCCTCCTCGTCGCACTGTGCACGCTGGCGCTTCCGGTCGCCGGCTGGCTTTACGTGCGGCAGATGGAAACGCTGCTGCGCGAAGGCCAGGCCCAGGCTCTGCTGGCGTCGGCGCGCGCGATGGCGCGCAGCCTCGTGGTGGTGGACGCACCGCTGCCTCCGGCCGGCCCCGCTTGGTATCTGCAACGCACGCCGGTGCCGATCACCATCGACGGCTACGGCGACGACTGGGCGTCCCTCAGCCCGTGGGCGCAGACCTTCGGCAGCAACGCGAAGGTGATGCTGGCCGAAGACGAGCACTGGCTTTACTTCAGCGTGGAGGTGCGTGCGCCCCAGCGGCGGCGTGCGGACGCCGGCGACCGCCTGGCGCTGAGTGCGGACCATCTCATCGTCTCCATCGCCAGCGGCGAGGACGCGCAGCGCTACCTGCTGGCCAGCGCGGCGCCGGGACCCACGACCGCCATCGCGCTCGACGCCGAGGCAGGTGTACTCCCCGACCGCATCAGCGCGCAGTGGCAGGAAGACGGCAGCGGCTTCCGCGTGGAGTTCCGGTTGCCGCGCGGCCTGCGCCTCGATCGTTTCGGGCTTGGCGTGCACGTGGCCGCCGCCGGCGACAACGAGCCGCTGAGCGCCGAGAGCCGCCCGCTCGTCGACTTCTCCCCGGCGCTGTCGCAGGAACTGGCCCGCCTGGCACCCGACGGGGTGCGGGTGCGCTTGCTGTCCGCCGACGCCTGGCTGGTAGCGCAAAGCGGAAGGCTGGATCTGCCGGACCTTCCCGCATCCGAGCGCCCAGGTTGGTTCGCGTCACTGGTGTATCGCTCGCTGCTCGCCACCCGCTTCGACGCGGAAAGCGCCTGGGCGGAGGACGCGCCGCGCATCGATCTTCCCGAAGTGCGCGAAGCCATCGCAGGGAAGCCCGCCACCGCATGGCGTGCCGGCGAAGCGCGGAGCAGCGTGGTGCTGGCCGTGGCGATGCCGGTGCAGATGCGTGGCAAGCTGCATGGCGTGGTGTTGTTGGAACAACCGAGCCGCGCCGTGCCCCTGCTGGCGAACCGGGCCCTGTTCGGCCTGTTGCTCACCAGCTTCGCGGTACTGCTAGTGGCAGGCGGCGTGCTGCTGCTGTTCGCCACGCGACTCACGATTCGCCTTCGCCGGCTGCGCAACGCAGCCGAGCGCGCACAGGCGAACGACGGACGGTTCGACGGGCCGTTTCCCCTTACCGACGCCGGCGACGAACTGGGCGACCTCGCGCGCAGTTTCGAGCGCCTGTTCGACGTGGTGGGTGGCTATACCGATTACCTGCGCACGCTGGCCTCGAAGCTCTCGCACGAGTTGAACACTCCGCTGGCGATCGTGAAGTCCTCGCTCGACAACCTCGACCACGCCGGCCTGCCCGCCGAGGCGGAGCCTTACCTTGCGCGCGCCCGCGACGGCGTGGCGCGCCTGGGTGCCCTCGTGCGTGCCATGAGCGAGGCCAGCCGCATGGAGCGGGCCATTGCCGCGGCGGAAGCCGAGGACGTCGACCTGGCCGACATCGTGCGCGGTTGCGCCGAAGGCTATCGGGTGCTCGCGGGCGATCGCCGGCTGGACGTGGAGCTGCCCGGGTCGCCGGTATTCATGCATGTGTCGCCGGAACTCGTGGCCCAGGCGCTGGACAAGTTGTTCGACAACGCACTGTCCTTTACCCCCGGGGACGGATGGATGCGCATCGCCCTGCGTCCGACGGCCGACGGTGCGGACATCGAGCTGGCGAACCAGGGTCCGCCGCTGCCGGCGGCGATGCAGGGCCGGCTGTTCGACTCGCTGGTGAGCCTGCGCGACAAGGCCACGCCGGGCGACGCGCCGCACCTGGGGCTGGGCCTGTACGTGGTGCGCCTCGTGGCCGAACGTCACCAGGGCAGCGCCAGCGCCCGCAACGTCGACGGCGGCGTTGCGTTCACCCTGCACCTGAAGGGCCTGCCACGCCAGCGGTTGGCCTGACACACGTCGCCGGCGATCCCGCGGCAGCGGGCAACCCTGCCGCGAACACCCATCGCCGCTGAAGCGGCTCCCACACTACAATCGGGGATTCATCCCCACAGTCCCGCCCTCGATGATCTCCCGCGAACAATTCGACGCCTACGCCGCGCAGGGCCACACGCGCATCCCGCTGGTGCGCGAGGTGTTTTCCGACCTCGACACGCCGCTGTCGGTGTACCTGAAGCTGGCCGACGGCCCGTACACCTTCCTGTTCGAGTCGGTGGAAGGCGGAGCCACCTGGGGGCGCCATTCCATCATCGGCCTGCCGGCGCGCCGCGTGTACCGCCTGCGCGGGCACGAGCTGGAAGTGGAGGACAACGGCGAGGTGGTCGAACGTCGCCACCTCGACGATCCGCTCGGCGAGATCGAAATCCTCCGCAAGCAGTACGACGTGCCGAAGCTTCCGGGCCTGCCCGACTTCACCGGCGGCCTCGTCGGCTACTTCGGTTTCGAGACCATCGGCTACATCGAAAAGCGGCTGGCGCAGTGGGACAAGAAAGACGAACTCGGCACGCCCGATGTGCTGCTGATGCTTGCCGACGAAGTGGCGGTGTTCGACAACCTCAAGGGCCGCCTCTACCTCATCGTCCATGCCGATCCCTCGCGGCCGCAGGCTTACGCGGACGCCTCGCGCCGGTTGGACGCGCTGGCCTTCCGCCTGCGCCAGGGCGGCGTGTCGTATCCGCAGCTCCTGCAGCCGGAAGCGCTCGACGAGTCCGACTTCAAGTCCACGTTCACCCGCGAAGAATACGAGGCGATGGTGCGCACCGCGCAGGAGTACATCCGCGCCGGCGACATCTTCCAGGTGGTGCCCTCGCAGCGCCTCAGCATCGGTTTCAACGCGCGCCCGGTGGATGTGTACCGCGCCCTGCGTGCGATGAATCCGTCGCCGTACATGTTCTTCATCGACATCGGCCCCACGCAGATCGTCGGCTCGTCGCCGGAGATCCTGGTGCGCCTGAAGAACGGCCGTGTCGTGCTGCGCCCCATCGCCGGCACGCGCCGTCGCGGAAAGGACGAAGCGGAAGACTCGGCACTGGAAACGGAACTGCTCGCCGATCCGAAGGAACGCGCCGAGCATCTCATGCTCATCGACCTCGGCCGCAACGACGTAGGCCGGGTAAGCAAGACGGGCACGGTGGAGCTTGCCGAATCCTTCGTGGTGGAGCGTTACTCGCACGTGATGCACATCGTGTCGCAGGTGGAAGGCGAGATCGGCGACGACCTGTCGTACATGGACGTGATCAAGGCCACCTTCCCGGCCGGCACCGTGAGCGGGGCGCCGAAGATCCGCGCACTGGAAATCATCCAGGAACTGGAGCCGTTCAAGCGCAACATCTACGCCGGCGCCATCGGCTGGCTCGGCTGGTGGGGCGATGCGGATACGGCCATCGCCATCCGCACGGCCGTGATCCAGGACGGCCGCCTGCACGTGCAGGCCGGCGGCGGCGTGGTGTTCGACTCCGACCCCGCCGCCGAGTGGGAGGAAACCATGAACAAGGGCCGCGCACTGTTCCGCGCCGTGGCCCAGGCGGCAAAAGGCCTCTGAAACCGCCACACATCCACACGCCCACACCGGTCATACGTACATCGTGAAGGGATACCCCATGGACAGCCGAACGATCCTCGCCGCCACCTCCCTTGCCGTCATGGCGGCCACCGCGCAGGCGCGCGAGCCGTGGAGCGACGACGTGGCGTCGCGCACGCAGGCGCTGGCACTGCTGCAGACGCTCAACGCCGATCTGCTCAGCCACCCCAGCGCCACGCTCACGCTGGAACGCTGGTGCGGCGGTCACGGCCTGGCACCGGAGGCGAAGATCCTGGCGCGGCGGGTGGAGGGGCAGGACAAACCGCTGCCCGATGCCGAGCGTGTCACCCTCGGCATCGGCCCGGATGAGCCGGTGCGCTATCGCCGTGTACAGCTGGCATGCGGCGAGCACGTGCTGTCCGAGGCCGACAACTGGTACGTACCTTCCCGCCTCACTCCGGAAATGAACCAGATCCTCGACACCACCGACCAGCCGTTCGGCAAGGTGGTGCAGGCGTTGCACTTCCGCCGCCAGACGCTGAGCGCCGACCTGCTGTGGTCCCCGTTGCCGGCCGGCTGGGAGATGGACGCGCCGCTGCCCCCGCCACACAAGGGGCCGTTGGCCATTCCACACGAGGTGCTGCGCCACCGCGCGGTCCTCTACACCGAGGCCAACCAGCCCTTCAGCCTGGTGGTGGAGACCTACACGTCGGACGTGCTGGCCTTCGGGCGGCGGTAGAGCCGCCCTCTCCCAACCCGCGTATCCCATCCGGCCGACTTGGCACCGGACTCGGGGCGCTGGAAGCTGGTCCTGTCCCCATGACGGAGGAGGGACCATGTCGACGGTGCCCATGCCAACACGAAAGATTGCCCCGACCGGCGTTCCCGGAACGAACGCGTTCGGTTCCCTGCTCAGCATCAGCAACGCGCCGCGGCTCGGCCCGCAGCCGAATTCGCTCGACAATGCCGTGAGCTGCGCCACCCATTGGGTGCGCATGTCCGACGGTCGCCGTGCCGACGCCATGTGGCTGGAGGCCGGCGCGATGATGCAGAAGATGGTGCCCCGCGCGGAATGGGTGCGCTACCTGCGCAAGATCCGCCTCGACCGCGGCCAGCTCGTCGGCCGCGAATGGTTCGAAGTGACGCGCGTGCGCGATCCTGTAGGGCTCCCCGCGGGCGATTACCTCAACGTGATCTTCGTGTCGCACTACACGCGCGCGGTGTTATTCGAAACCGTGTCGCTGGCGCCCGGCGGTCCGGGCGCCGGTGGCTGGTTACCGGTGGGTTACGTGATCCGCCCCGTGCAGCGCGAGATCGCGTTCGCGCAATAGAAGCGCCTCGTCCAGCGCTTTGTAGAACCGCTCGGGCGCTTCGATCATCGGCGAATGCGCCAGCCCATCGAGCGGGATCAACCGGGCGCCGGGGATGCGCGCAGCGGCTTCCTTGCCCAGCTCGGGATAGTTGCCGAGCTTCGCCTTCACGTCGGGTGGCGCGCCGTCGGCGATGGCGGTGGTGTCGCGCTGGCCGATGATCAGCACGGTGGGCACCTTGATCTGCGGGAACTCGTAAACGACCGGCTGAGTGAACACCATGTCGTAGGTGAGGGCGCCCGCCCAGGCCGAGATTTCCTTGCCGTCGCCTTCGTACTGTCCCGCCTGCATCAGTGCCCAGCGGTCGTACTCCGGCTTCCACCGGCCGTCGTAATAGTGCGCGAGCTGGTATTGCCTGATGCCGGCGTAGGAGGTCTTCAGGTCGCGCGCATACCACTGGTCCACGCTTTGCCACGGCACGCCCTTGGCCTTCCAGTCTTCCAGGCCGATGGGATTCACCAGCACCAGCTCCTCCACGTCTTGCGGATACATCAGTGCATAGCGCGCGCCCACCATGCCGCCCATCGAATGCGCCACGATGGTGGCCTTGCTTACGCCCAGGCTGGCGAGCAGATCGTGCGTGTTCGCGGCGAGCTGATGGAAGCTGTACTGGAAGGTGTGTGGCTTCGACGATTTGCAGAAGCCGATCTGATCGGGGATCACCACGCGATACCCTTCCTTGCGCAGGTGCTCCGCCGTGCCGGCCCAGTACGCTCCGCAGAAGTTCTTCCCGTGCAGCAGCACGGCGGTGCGGCCATTCGGATGTTCCGGCTTGAGGTCCATGTAGGCCATCTCCAGAGACTGGCCCTGGTTCTTCACCGGGAACATCGTGACGGGATAGGGATACCCGAAACGCTCCAGACGGGCGCCGAGGGCCTGCACCTTCGGCGCGTCGTCGGCGAACGCGGGGAGGGCCAGGGCGAGAAGCAGGGCCGGAAGGAGGGTACGCATCGCCAGCTCCACGTGGTGGAAGCCCAAGCCTACAGTACGGCGAGCCGACAGCGTGCCGGGGAAATCCGAGGTAGTTCGGGCGGCGCACCGATACTCATCTTGGTTGCCGACGCCATACTCCATGGCACGCTCACGCAGGGAGTACACCATGAGCAGCTTCGACGCACCGGCCCGCACCTACACCCGTCCGCCGATGACTCGCGGGGTGGATCCGCAACGCATGAACTGGCTGTGGCGGCTGATCCTCGATGCCACGGATCTCGATCCCGCACACGTGCGCGAGGCCCTGGCCGCGAACGGCGTGCCCGTTACCGACAAGCGCCTGGCCAGCTGGCAGGCCACCGACAGCGACGACCATTACTTCCCGCTCACCATCGCGGAATTGGAACGCAACCTGCGCTCCGTCGTGGCGTGGAAGGCGAAGCGGTCGCAGGCCGATCAGGCGTAGGAGCGCGCCCTGCGCGCGACATGTGTTGAGGCCGAGCCCCGGAGCTGGCGCGCAAGCTTGGGGACTGGCCCGAAAAGATGTCGCGCGCAGGGCGCGCTCCTACCGGGTACCGTAAGGCGGCCGTAAGCTCAGGAATACCGTTCCGACAGGAAACGGAAGAACGCTCGCAGGCCCTGGGCTTCGCCGCCGCGCGGGTGAGCCGGGCGTTCGGCGTCGTTCCAGGCGTAGGTGTCCAGGTGCACCCAGTTCTGGTTGTCGGGGACGAAACGTTCCAGGTACAGCGCGGCGGTGATCGCGCCGGCGTGGCGCGAGGGGCCCGCGTTCGCGAAGTCGGCCACGTACGATTCCAGCATGCGCCGATACGGGCGCCACAGCGGCAAGCGCCACAGCGGGTCACACGTCGACTCGGCGGCGCCGATCACCTGGTCGGCCAGCTGGTCGCGATTCGTGAACAGGGCCGGTAGCTCCGGCCCCAGCGCGACACGCGCCGCACCGGTGAGAGTGGCGAAATCCACGATTAGATCCGGCGCCTGCTCCACTGCGTAAGCCAGCGCATCGCACAGCACCAGGCGGCCTTCGGCATCGGTGTTGTCCACCTCGACGGTATGTCCCGCGCGCGTGCGGATCACTTCGCCCGGACGCATGGCATTGCCGGCGATGGCGTTTTCCACGGCGGGTATCAGCAGCGTCAGCCGCACGGGCAGCTTCGCCTTCATCACGAGGCCGGCCAGGGCGATGGCGTGCGCCGCGCCGCCCATGTCCTTCTTCATCCAGCGCATGCCGTCTGCGGGCTTGATGTCGAGACCGCCGGTGTCGAAGCACACGCCCTTGCCCACGATGACGAGCTTGGGGTTCGACGCCTTGCCCCAGGTGAGTTCGATAAGACGCGGCGCACGGTGGCTGGCGCGGCCCACCGCATGGATGGTGGGAAAGTTGTCCTTCAGCAGCTCCTCGCCCACCCACTCGCGCACGCTGGCCTTGTGCTGCTCCGCGTGTGCCCGGATCGCCTGCGCCAGCTGCTCGGGGCCCATGTCTTCGGTGGGCGTGTTCACCATGTCGCGCACTTCGTACGTGGCGTCGATCAACGGCTGCAGTGCGCGGATGGTGGCCGGCGTGACCAGGAGTTGCGCGGGCTTGCGCTCGTACGAGCGATAGCGGTCGAAGCGATAGGCGCCCAGCGCCCATCCCAGCACGACCAGTTCGCGATCCTCGAATACACCGTCGGCGGACAGCTCGTAGATGCCTTCCGGCAGGCGGAAGGGGAGGCCGCCGAGTGCAGCCAGGGCGTTGTGCCGATCCACGCCGACCAGCACCCGGGCTATTTCACCCGCGTCGCCCGGCAGCACCGCCAGGGCCCCCGGCTTCGGCCGGAAGCCCGTGGATGCGAGCCACTGGCGCTGCGCCGCATCCAGTCGCGCTTCGGCGGCCGCCATGTTGCCGGCATCGACGGTTTCGATAGGGACGGCGCGTTTGCCGGACTTGCGATCGATCAGCGGTGACATCAGGCCTCCCGTGCCTCGCGGTCGCGTGCGGCCGCGTCAAAGGGTTCGTGCTATCAGTGAACCACCATTCTAGCGGTCCGTCGCCACCGACGCGTCTACCCAGTCGGCAAGTTGGGTCATGTCTGGAAATTCGTAGTCCGGCGCCGGTCCGTGCGACCAGCGCTCGCCGGTGCGGTTGAGCCACACCGTGGTCATGCCGGCTTCGCGTGCACCCACCACATCGAGCAGGGGATCGTCGCCGACATGCACGATGTCGGCAGGCGCGATATCGAGGGCTTCCGCCGCCGCCAGGAAGATCTGCGGGTGCGGCTTGGCCACGCCCACGCCGCTGGCGTTCAGGCGCGTGTGGAAGAGATGGTGGAGCCCGATCACTTCCAGATCGGCATTGCCGTTGGAAATGCTCACCAGCGGCACGCGGGCGGCCATGCGCTCCAGGGCGGGCAGGGCGTCGGGATAGAGTTCCACCGCGTTGCGCGCGGCGAAATAGATGCGCCACAACTTGTCCACCGGCGCATCGTCGATGCCGCAGGCGGCGAAGGCATGGCGGATGGTGAGGCGTCGCTGCTCGCTGAAGTCGTGCGAGAGGTGGGTGTTCTCCTGCGCGATCTTCTCGCGCAGTTCGCGCATGGCCTCGATGGGCCATGCGCTCGCCACATCCGGGTGGTGTTCCTTGAGCCAGCGGTTCACGCAGTGCTCGGCCTCGATCAGGGCCGGGAGCACCGGCCACAGCGTGTCGTCGAGGTCGAGCGAAACGGCGCGAACCGGCACGGCTCAGCGCGCGCCGACTTTGAGCACCTGCCCGAGGCGGACGTTGTTGTCCTTCAGGCCGTTCATGGCGCGCAGCTTGTTCACGTCGATCGCGTTCTTCTTGGCGATGGAGTACAGCGTGTCGCCCGCCGCCACCTTGTAGGTGCGCGACGCCGAGGGCTTTTCGGCGGCAGCCTTCGCAGGCTTGGCTTCCGCCACCTTCGGAGTGGCGACGGCGGTGGATTTCTCCGAGGCGTCCGGCTTGGCGGCGGCGACGGCCTTCGCCGAGGGCTTGCCGCGCACCGTGACGGCATCGCCGTGCACCTTGGCGAAGCGGCCGCCGATCCTGGCGTTGTCCGACATCGTGAACGCTTCCGCGTGCACACCCGAGAAGCCCATGCGCGCCGTGGTGCTGACGCTGGTAACGACGCGCGCGAACTTGGACGGCTCGGCGGTGGTGGCGGCGACGGAACCCTTGGTGTCCTTCGCGGCCTTGGCACCCTTGCCGGCCACCTGCGCCTTGGCGAGCGCGGTTTCCTTGGCAACGCTGGCGGCGCTCGGCGCGGCGGCGACGGCGGTCGGCGTGGTCATCGCCTGGCCGGCGTTGGCGCGCGTGCCCACGGTGGAGGCGATGGCCGCGCGACGTGCGGCATCCTTCGAGGCCAGCGCCGCGCCGTCGGCGTACGGCACGAGGCTGTGCGCACGGAGCAGCGAGCTACCCTGGCCGGAGGTGACGAAAGAGACGAACTCCTTCACCTCGGCGGCCTTCGGGCCGGTCTCGTTCGTGACCAGGTACAGCTCGGTGTACAGCGGATAGGCGCCGCTGCTGACGGTGGACATGGAAGGCGCCACGCCGTCGATGGAGAGGATCTTCACCTTCTTGTTCGACGACGCGCCGGCGAGCGTGCTGGCGCCGAGGCCCTGCTTGTCGAGGGTGACGCCCTCTTCGAGCTTCGCCACGTTCACATACAGTCGCGGCGCGGCCACCGGCTGGTTGCCGCGGCCGAAGAGCAGGCGGCGCAGGCTGTATTCCACGCCGTCGCCCGGGCTGGCCACCGCGTAGAGGTTGATCGGCGCGTCGTTGCCGCCCAGTTCCTTCCAGTTGGTGATGTGCCCCATGTAGATCTCGTGGAGCTGCTTCAGCGTGATGTTGCTGACCGGGTTGGACGGGTAGGTGACCATCACCAGGGCGTCCCAGGCCACCGGCGTGAAGGTGAGCGACTGCTCGGCGGCGCCCACGGCGGGGCGGGCGGAGCCGGCGAGGTCGGCGGTGCCCTTCACCACGGCGTCGATGCCGGAGGCGGTGTTGAACGGCTGGAGTTCGATCTTGCCCTTGCCGGATTTCTCCCAGGCCTTGGCAACGTCGGTGACCACGCCGCGCGCGGTGGTGACGTCGCCGCGCCAGACAAGCTGGGGGCCGGCGGCAAGAACGGTGGCGGAGGCGCTAAGGCCGATCAGCGTGGCGGTGAACAGTCGCGCGAAACGAAGAGACATGGACGGCTGGGACCTCGGGACGGGGCGAATTAGGCTGACAAGCCGCAATTGTGGGGCATCCCGCCGCCGCGCGCAGCATTGACATCGTTCAGCATCCTGCCGTCGGGAAACGGAACGTAGGCTGTAGGGCATCCCCTTCACATTTGCGGGCCGCCCGAACGCCGCGGTCTTCGTAGGAGCACGCCCTGCGCGCGACATCTTTTCGCGACCACCTTCCAGACGGGACCGGGGCGAAAGACTGTCGCGCGCAGGGCGCGCTCCTACAGCGACCCAGGTTTACGGCCGCTAGGGTCACAGCACCGCGTAATACACCGCATCGTCCCGCACCACCGTCAGCAGAAGCTGCCGGCCACCGAGGGAGCCCGTGGTCGGCAGGCCCTTCACGCCGGTGATGCGGCGCTGGCCGATCGCCACCACGATGTCGCCGTCCTGTAACCCGGCGTCCGCCGCCGCGGACCCGCGGCGGATGCCGCTCAGCGCCACCCCGTACAACCCCTGCGACTTCTGGTCGGGCGTCAGGTCGCTCAACGTGACGCCGGACAGGCGCTTGTCCACCTTCGCGCCGTCCAGCGTGGCGATCTTCTCCGCGGCGACGGTGGCTTCCACATCGCGCGTGGTGCCCTCGCGCTGCACGGTGAGCTTCACCTGCGCGCCCAGCGGCAGCAGGCCCTCCGCGTTGCGCAGGTCCTGCGCCGCGCGCACCGGCTTGCCGTTCACCGCGGTGAGCACGTCGCCGGGCTGCAACCCGGCGCTCTCCGCCGGCGAGCCCTCGTTGATGCGCGTGACCACCGCGCCGACGGTGTCCTTCAGCCCGAGCGCCTTCGCGATGCGCGGCGTGATGTCCTGCACTTCCACGCCCAGATTGCCGCGCCGCACCTTTCCGTAGACCAGCAGCTGCTTCATCACGCCGGTGGCCAGATCGGTGGGGATGGCGAAGCCAATGCCCACGTTGCCGCCCGAGGGCGTGAAGATCATGGAGTTGATGCCCACCAGTTCGCCGCGCAGGTTCACCAGCGCGCCGCCGGAGTTGCCCGGATTGATGGAGGCGTCGGTCTGGATGAAGTTCTGGATGCCCTTGCCCAACCCCGAGCGGCCCAACGCTGACACCATGCCCGAGGTGGCCGTCTGCCCCAGGCCGAACGGGTCGCCCACGGCCACGACGAAGTCGCCCACGCGCAGCTGCGAGGAATCGGCGATGGGCAGGGCCTGCAGGCGTTCGGCCGGAATCTGCAGCACCGCCACGTCGGTGTCCGGGTCGCTGCCCAGGAGCTTCGCCTTCAGATTGCGGCCGTCCTGCAGGGTGACGGTGATGTCGTCCGCGCCGCCCACCACATGGTTGTTCGTCAGCACATAGCCCTTCGCCGCGTCGACCACCACGCCGGAGCCGAGGCTCTGTTCCACCCGCTCGCGCGGCATGCCGCTGCCGCCGAACAGCTGGCGGAACAGTGGATCGTCGAAATACGGGTCGCGCACGCGCACCCGGGTCTTGGTGGAGATGTTCACCACCGCCGGCGTGACCTTTGCGAGCATCGGCGCCAGCGAAGGCATCGGCTGGCCGTCGACGGCCGGGGGCAGGGCGGCGAAAGCGGGCGAAGCCAGGCCAAGAGCGAGGGCAAGGCCGAGGGCGAGGCAAGTGGTCCGCCGGTAACGGTGGGCAGGCATGGGGAAACTCCTTGACTGGTGTGCTCCGGGCACGTGGAACGGCGCCTTCGACAACAACCCGCGGCGCGGGTTTCAGTCCTTGAGACGCACGTCGCAGATACTTTACATCGACCCCTTGCCGGTTTAAGGTTCACTCCGGCCGCAACCACAACATCTTGTGTTCCGTCGTTCGCTACTTACCAAGTGCTGGTGCTGCGGATAGTCAGGTACAAGCTTCAAACCATCGTCGGCAAAGGCTTTTTTGAAAGGCTGGCGAAGGATAGACAGGGATGGTCGACAGGGATCTCCGGGGGGAGGAACCGTCGACGGTGGTGTTGCGCCGACGCATGCCAATAAGAAGGCCTCCAAAGGCCACGAATCGAGGACGACACATACATGAGCACTGCACGTGCGCAAGCCATGGGGCTTGAGACCGCGGCGATCCCGCTTCAGCCCGCCTCGTATGACATCTGGGACAAGAAGTACCGCCTGAAGTCCAAGACCGGCGAGCCCGTCGACGGCTCGGTGGACGAGACCTACAAGCGCGTGGCGCGTGCGCTCTCCGATGTGGAAGCCACCGACGAACTGCGCAGCCACTGGTTCGAGCGTTTCCTCTGGGCCCTGCGCCGCGGTGCCATCCCCGCCGGCCGCATCACGTCCAACGCCGGCGCGCTGGAACACAAGCCCGCCACCTCCACGATCAACTGCACCGTGTCGGGCACCATCCACGACTCGATGGACGACATCCTCGAGAAGGTGCACGAGGCGGGCCTCACGCTGAAGGCCGGCTGCGGCATCGGCTACGAGTTCTCCACGCTGCGCCCGCGCGGCGCCTACGTGTCCGGCGCCGGCGCCCACACCTCGGGCCCGCTGTCGTTCATGGATATCTACGACAAGATGTGCTTCACCGTCTCGTCCGCCGGCGGCCGCCGCGGTGCGCAGATGGGCACGTTCGACGTGAGCCACCCGGACGCCAAGGAGTTCATCCGCGCCAAGCGCGAAGACGGTCGCCTGCGCCAGTTCAACCTGTCGCTGCTGATCACCGACGGCTTCATGGACGCCGTGGAAAACGACCAGGACTGGCCCACCGTGTTCCCGGTGCACGTGAAGGAACAGGGCGAGATCGACCTCGCCGATCCCACGAAGGTGGTGTGGCGCGAGTGGCCCACCAAGGAAAACTACGTCACCCGCGACGACGGCCTGGTGGCCTGCAAGATCTACGGCCACATCCGTGCCCGTCATCTGTGGGACATGATCATGGTCTCGACGTACGACTACGCCGAGCCCGGTTTCATCCTCATCGACCGCGTCAACGAGATGAACAACAACTGGTGGTGCGAGCACATCCGCGCCACCAACCCCTGCGGCGAGCAGCCCCTGCCGCCGTACGGCTCGTGCCTGCTGGGCTCGGTGAACCTCACCACCTTCGTGCGCGACCCGTTCGGCCCGAAGGCCCGCTTCGACTGGGACGAATACCGCGAAGTGGTGCGCGTGTTCACCCGCATGCTCGACAACGTGGTGGAGATCAACGGCCTGCCGCTGCCGCAGCAGCGTGAGGAGATCCTCTCCAAGCGCCGTCACGGCATGGGCTTCCTGGGCCTGGGTTCCACCCTCACCATGCTGAAGATGCGCTACGGCGCCGCCGACGCGGTGGCCTTCACCGAAGAAGTGTCCCGCGAGATGGCCGTGGCCGGCTGGGAAGTGGCCCTGGAACTCGCCAAGGAAAAGGGCCCGGCCCCCGTGCTGGCGCGCGAATACGAAGTGACCGGCGACATGCTGCGCAAGCGCCCGGAGATGGTGAAGGACGGCTGGAAGGTCGGCCAGAGCATCAAGGGCAGCGTGCTGCACGCCAAGTACTCGCGCTACATGCAGCGCGTGGCCGAGGTGGCCCCGAACCTGGTCGACGCTCTCGCCGAAACCGGCGCGCGCTTCACCCACCATTCGTCCATCGCGCCCACCGGCACGATTTCGCTCAGCCTGGCCAACAATGCCTCCAACGGCATCGAGCCCAGCTTCGCGCACCACTATTCCCGCAACGTCATCCGCGAAGGCAAGAAGTCGAAGGAGAAGGTGGAGGTCTACAGCTACGAGCTGCTGGCCTATCGCGCCCTCATCAACGGCGACGCCCTGCCGTTCTCCGACGACCCGAAGACCCGCCTGCCGGAGTACTTCGTGTCGGCCGACGACATCAGCCCGAAGGAGCACGTGGACATCCAGGCCGCGTCGCAGAAGTGGATCGATTCGTCCATTTCCAAGACGGCCAACGTGCCCACGGACTACCCGTACGAAGACTTCAAGGACATCTATTTCTACGCGTACAAGCAGGGTCTGAAGGGGTGCACCACCTTCCGTTTCAACCCGGCTGCGTTCCAGGGTGTGCTGGTGAAGGAAACCGATCTCGAGAACACCCTCTATCGCTTCGAATTGGAAGACGGTAGCGTTGTCGAACTGAAGGGTAACGACGAGGTGGAATACGACGGTGAAATGCACACCGCCGCCAACCTCTTCGATGCCCTGAAGGAAGGTTACTACGGCAAGTTCTGACCCCGCGGAGAGGGAAAAAGTATGTCGATCGAAAATCAGACCGTCGAGGACGAAACGTCCTCGATCGATACCACCGATGCCGATACCACCCCGGACACCGAGGCCAGCACGGCCGACGTGACCCCGGCACCGGCGGTTGCGAAGAAGGTCGTCAAGCGTAAGCCCGTCGCCCGCAAGGTGATCGAGCCCACGCCGGCGCCGGGTGCCAACGCCCCGGTGGAAGACGAGACCAGCAAGCCCGCCGTGCGTGCCACGCGCGCGGTGAAGGCCCCGGCGAAGGCTGCGGCACAGAGCAGCGGTTCCGCCGAATCGACCGAGACCACGGCTGTGCCGGCGGCCCCGGCGGCGAAGAAGGCTGCCAAGCGTGCGCCAGCCAAGAAGGCCGCTGCCGCGAAGAAGACTGCGGCGAAGAAGGCCGCTCCGAAGAAGGCTGCCGCGAAGAAGTCGGCTGCCAAGAAGGCCGCTGCGAAGAAGGCGCCGGCCAAGAAGGCAGCCGCCAAGAAGTCCGCGGTGAAGAAGGCCGCCGTGAAGAAGTCGGCCGTGAAGAAGGCTGCGGCCAAGAAGGCACCGGCGAAGAAGTCGGCTGCGAAGAAGTCGGCTGCGAAGAAGGTTGCCCGCAAGGCCATGGTGAAGAAGTCGGCCGGCCGCAAGGTCGCCGCCAGGAAGGTCGCCCGCAAGGGTGCGGTGAAGAAGGCTGGCGCCCGCAAGGCCGCCGGTCGCGTCGCGAAGACGTCCGCTGGCCGTGCCGCCCGCAAGGGTGCCGGCCGCAGCGCCACGAAGAAGACGGTCCGCAAGGCCGCCGGCAAGACGACCGCCCGCAAGGCTGTCGGTAAGAAAACCGCCTCCAAGGCGGCAAAGAGGTCCACTGCCAGCAAGACCGGCCGTACGTCGGCGCGCAAGTCCGCCGCCCGTGGCCGTCGCAAGTAAGTAGTACCCATCCGGCCCGGCGTTCCCGCCGGGCCGGATACCTATAAGAGAAGAGTCATGGCGATCAAGATCGAAAAGAAGATCAAGGGCTACAACGTCGTTAAGCCCGAGGACAAGGCCGCACCGGCCCCCGCCGCCGCGCCGGTGAAAGACACCGCGCCCGTGGCCGAGGTCATCCAGATGCACGAAAGCCTGGAGCGCCCGGAAACCCTCGTCGGCAACACGTACAAGATCAAGTCGCCGCTCTTCGAGCACGCGCTGTACGTGACCATCAACGACATCGTCCTGAACGCCGGCACCCAGTACGAACAGCGCCGACCCTTCGAGCTCTTCATCAACTCGAAGAACATGGACCACTTCCAGTGGATCGTGGCGCTCACCCGAATCCTGTCCGCCGTCTTCCGCAAGGGGGGCGACGTGACCTTCATCGTCGAAGAGCTCAAGGCCGTCTTCGACCCCCGCGGCGGTTACTTCAAAGCCGGCGGCATCTACATGCCCAGCATCGTCGCCGAGATCGGCGCCGTGATCGAACAGCACATGAAGTCGATCGGCCTGATCCACGACCCCGACATGAGCGAGGCCACCCGCCAGCTCATCGCGGAAAAGCGCGCGGCTTACGAAAAGGCCAACGCCAAGCCGGCGACGGCCGCTTCTCCTGTAGGAGCCGCTACAGCGGCGAGCCCCGCGACCGAAACCGCCTCAGCCGAAGCAGCCCACACCAACGCCTCCGGCTTCCCCGCCGGCGCCACCCTCTGCGCCAAGTGCAACACCCAGGCGCTGGTGCTGATGGATGGGTGCCAGACTTGTTTGAATTGTGGGTATTCGAAGTGCGGGTAGACTCCGCAGATTAAAGTTCCCGCAGTTCTGAACGATATGCTCTCCAACGAACTGAGAAATGGAGTTTCCTGCAATGGCTCAGCCATCGCGGTTCTGTCTGGGGCGGGTAGTCAAGTTTGGGTCCATGACAGCGGACCTGCTCGCCAGGGTTATATTTGACCCGCCGACAATTAGCGCTCGGGGCGCTCGATATACGTTTATTTCGGCCCAGGATGTCAGGACCGATGATGGCCGGCAAGCAACGTATGCCATGCTTGCTAAGTACCGTCCTGATGGGGAGGTCGCGGTAGTTGATCCGTCTCGACATGCCCTGAAGCAGGCTTCCGTGCAAGATTTGCTCAGGGCGTCTAGCGCTTTTGTCTATATTCCCTCGTTGAGCGGAATTGCCTACCGACACATAGCAGGATCGCTGCCGCACGAAATATTTGAACGAATGTTCGCAGAACTAGTTGCGGGTAGCGGTCACGTGCTTCTTGGGACTGCTGAGATTAACCCGATCTCCGACATTAGAACCTTTGTTTCAAAGCTTGCTCGGATGGATGCGGTTACCGAAATCTCTGCGACGGTTCAGCCACCCAATCCCCTTTTTGGTCCCCTATGGGAGTCCCTGTTTGGGTATTTGAAGGCGCGTGGATTGGACAAGCTATCTGTAAGCGAGCATTCGGACGCAGGCATTCAAACCAGTCTTCCAGAAATCGCAGCTTCAATGGATCGAGACAGCGTTGTCAGTAGTCGGTCTCTGGCCCTGATGACAGCGCAGATCGGCGCCGGTGGCGATGCAGCAGTCCTGATGGCCGCCGATGGCTACGGCAAAGCTACCGTACGTGGCCGCCAAAACGGCGAGTGGGTTACCTATAGTTCCGCGAACGATCAGAGAACATTTGTGCTCGACGGCGACCCATCGCCAGAGCGGTTAGCTAACGAAGCGGTTAGCCAGTTGCTTCGTGTAAACGACGAAAGTGGTCTCGCGCATTGAATAAGCGTGCAGCATTTCTTCTAAAGGCAATATGGCCCGAAATTGCTATATATCCATTGGTTGTTTGCTTAGGTTCCTTGTGCTCCGAGATCGTATTCAGTGCGTCAATGTTTTTCACCAGTGACATCAAGTGGCTTTGGAGCGCGGTCGTAATTGTGCCGATTGGTGTGGCCGTCCTTTCATACTCGAAGGTCGACGACCTCCTAAATCCAAAGGGGAAGAGAGCGGTGTTGCTGGAGTGGCCGGACTACAGACTCTTCAAGGACTTGGCTGTTTCCACTTGGGCACTATTCGCTTTGGCGCAAGCTATCGCGTTTGTAGGCTTCTATTTGGTGGCTGTATCCAAGCGACCGTTCGGACTGATTCTTATCGTGGCCGCACTGCTGCAGGCTGCCTTCACCTTTGTGACCCTTTTGTTGGCGAATTGGAAAAGTCGAGAACTTTTGGGGGAGTGACATCATACCGTGCGGCGTGCTTAGCAGCTTTTCCTTGGGCGGGAAGCAGCCCTCGGAGGCCCTTAAGCCGGCGCGCTTCGAAAGGCTCACGCCTCAAGTTGCGTTGAGCGCAGTTCGTGCTTTGGCCTGAGTAGGTAAGACGGCCTAGCTGGCTGAGATGGTGGCAGCCTCAGTCTTGTTCGATGGTCTCGGCCGATCGACATGAGCTCGGGCGCATTCAAAAAGATCGTTGTCGCAAGGATCAGCTCGAATCGACAGGGGAGAGATCGATGCAGTTTGATTTCAAAATCAAATATGACGCCGAAGAGTCTTGGCAGTTCAGAGGGGTCGACGCGTACTGGGGCACGAAGTCCCTCGTCGGCTTATCACAGATTCTGCTCATTACCGTGCATGCCTCGTTGCACGAGGAGGTATTGGTACAGGCTCCCGCAGCCAAAGGATTTAGAGTAGTTCTTGGTACGTCGCGTCAGGGAAGTTGGGAGCAAATACTCTCACTTGTACCAACTGATCCTGCGACCGTCGCTTTGCTTAAGGACCTAGGTAAGGATGCTCTCTACGATGTTTTGAAGTGGGCTCTGTTGAGCGGCGTCGGGATTCCTTACGTCCTCACGAACCGCAAGGCAAAGAAGCGAATAGCACAGCTGGAGCGTGAAGTTGATGACCTGCAGGAAAGGTTGGAGGCATCGATGAGTGACGTACATTTGCCGGTCAAAAATCAAAAGTTGACCATCAAGGTTATGGGGGGAAGAACGGTGCTCGCACAGTTCGACCAAAATACACTGGAGTATCTCGAGCAGGAAATCGTTAGTAACGAAACTTCGCTGGTTTACTTGGGCGTTTCTCGATTTAATGCAAGGACTGGCTGGGGTCGTGTAATTGATGCCATCGACAGTCCATCGATACCGATCTCGCCCAGTGGGACCCTTTCGAGCAAACAAAAGGAAAGGATGGCGAGTTCCCTCCGCGAGATTGCTCAAGGGCGCTTCCAGGCGCTGCCCATGATAATTTCAGAAGTGACTGCACCGAACGGCGCACTCAAACGTTACAAGCTTCATGACCTGCCAGAAGCGGATTGAGTCGCGGAAATCAGCTGTCGCATTTATGTCAGAGGGGTGATCCAGAAGGTTATAGCCTGAGCCGCGGCGGCACCTCCCGGGGTGAGAGTGCCTTAGAAGGGTCATGTGAAATGTGTTCTTGGCGGCACCTTCCCAAAACTCACGTTCAGTGCAGGTGGGACGGTTCAGAACCTGCATCAACGTGAACGTGGTCAGGAAGCAGGTTTGAGCTCCCGTCCCGGCGCCCCTGGTCGCTGCCGCGTATCCATCGTCAGCGCCTGATTTCCACGTGGGCGCGCCAACTTGGAAACCTGTTTCTTCACTCCCAGCCGCGTTCGGCCGGCACCTATCTCCAGCGCGTTGGTGTAATCAAACGGCTGGAGGACGCCAAGCGGTCAACGCTAATGCGTCGATCAGCTCCGATTTTATAACCAAAGCTCCCGGTTCAATCAGCATGTTTCGTTGCTACGCTGACCTGCCGCATCCAGTTCCTTTGACGAAGGTGCGCTGCTTTGAAGTCTTCTAAGTTCGAAACGTGCTCCGAGCGATGGATCATTCTGTGGCAGTTCGCGCACAGAACGACGAAATCATTGAGCGGATCCATCTCTAGTTTGGCCTTTGCAAGAGTAGAAAGCGGGCGAAGATGGTGGGCCTCTATGTATCCGTCTCCTAGATCGCCATAAATGTCCTTGAAGTCCATGCCGCATGCTTCGCAAATATGCCCATGGACAGCCTTGACCTTGTCAACTAGCCGTTTGTTGCGTTCGATACGCTTATGTAGCCGCATTCGAGAGGCGTCTTCAAATTCCTTCGAAGACTCGAACGGTTGACCAGACTCCGAGGTCACAGTGGTTACGGCGCCACTTGATGCCAAGTTCTCATACAAGGAAAGTAGGTCCGCGAGGTCTTGCCGAAGTGTTTCGTCGGGCGGTATTTTCCCCTTGGGATAGTAAGTGGCGCAGACGGTTCCGCATTCGTAGAAAGATGTATCGTTGCTTCTTTTAGAAGGCGCTAGATCAATACTATCGATAATAAAACGACGCCGATCCCCGCCAAGTACTGCTCGGAAATGCGAAGCTCTAGCCGCAAGGGTTGCCCTAGTGTCTGCCCGATAAGCCAGCTTTACCTCGGTCACCGCCTGAGTCAGGGTCAGATAGACGCCTTCCATGTCCTCCCGAAACAGAAAGCATCCGTAGTAACCGGATTGGGCGGACGATGTGATGATCGGATCAAAGATGCCTATCCACGGACCTCTAGCCCACACACCCTGGCCGCAGCTTCCTTTGACGATGAAGCTTCCGGCGGGAAAGCCCAGCTGCGCAAGGACTAGCTCTTTAAGGTCATTTCTAATGAAGTTCGCGAGGTCGTGCCCAGCGAAAGGTTGGCGCATTGCATCAGCATATTCATCGAGCACGCGTTGAAGACCGTGCCCAAGCGACGCATGCTCCTTTTTGGAGGGCAAAACTGCGCCAAGCGCCTCGCTTGCTATGGTGTACTCCGCCATAAATTCCCCCGATGTCCGTGATGAGAAGTATCTCAGGACAGCGGTGGGAATCAAGGTGATCGAGTGGCGTGGCAAAGAGCGCTAGAGCGATCCCTTATTCTCTGGTGAGATCAGGTCGCGTTCGCTGATCACATTGCGCACGCATAGTGGAAGCGGATAGTTACTACTAGTAAGCACATTAACTCCGCGGCACGCTAAACGCTTTCGACACGCCCAGAATAGTTCGCTATATGCTGAACGCATGTGCTACTCCGCCAAAATCCTAGCCGACTTCCGCGCCTACCAACGCTTCGGCGGCACCCTGGACATGCCCGCCTTCGCCAAGCTGGCCGGCTGGGCCGCGGAAGCCGGCACCTGGATGAGTGCCGTCCCGAAGGCCATGCGTAACGCCTTCCTTGCGTCGTCCCTCCCTGAAGACGAGGACGCAAGAAACGCCGCCCTCGAGGCCTATCGCGTCGCCGCCCTGGCCCAGGAACACTTGATCGCCGAGCAGACCGACCGGTTGACTCGCGCCGAGGCCGTCCTTACCGGTCCCAAGCCTACGAAGAAGGCGGCCACCGACAAGCGCGTCGCCACGAACAAGATCGCCGAGGCGCGCCGCAAGCTGGCCGAGGTGGGCGACCTCGCTATCCAGGACGGCTTCGACCGCATCTGGCCCGGTCATTACGCCCCCGTGCTGATTCGCGATCCGGCCACGGGCGAGCGGAAGGTGGTGCCCATGCGCTATCGCTGCCGGCTGCCGGGTTGGACGGCGGCCGATGAGCGCGAGAAGCCGGGCACGTACATGGCGCGGCGCGACAGCCTGTCCACGGTGTGGCGGAAGCTATGGGGCTACAACCACGCCGTGATCGTGGCGAGCCGCTTCTTCGAATCGGTGAAGCTGCATGAATTGCAGCAACGACAGCTCGCGCCCGGCGAGCGGGAAACCTCGGTGGAACTGGAGTTCCGGCCGGAGCCCGCGCAGGACATGTTCCTAGCTTGCCTTTGGCGCTACAGCGAACCCACCGACGACGAAGCCGGTTTCTATTCCTTCGCCGCCATCAGCCGGCCGCCGCCGCCGGAAGTGCGGACGGCGGGGCACGACCGGTGCATCATCGCCATTAAGCCGGAATACCTTGATGCCTGGTTGAATCCCGATCCGCGGCACCTGGCCGAGCAGGAAGCGATCCTCGACGATCCCATCGACGTCTATTACGAGCACCAGCTCAGTGAGCGTGGTAGTGGGCCTGGGGATTAGCCGTGGTCCGGGACGTGGCCTCAAAGGTGCCGTCCAGCCGGTAGATCTCCCGATTGAGCGACGTGCCATGCGTTTCGGCCCAGGGCGTGTCGGCCAGGGTCACGCCCAGCTTGGCCGCCACGCGCAACGCAAAGGCCGACCACGCAAGCGCACCGCAACTCACGTGCTGCACGATCAAACAGAACCGCCGACGGTCGGGCGGCTCGGGCGAGACGGCCGCGTCGACCAGCAGACTCTGTGCCAATAGCACCGCCCGTATCACACCGCTCAGGCTGGTGTTGGGAGCCACCCCGTCGAGCCAGGGTTCGGGCGGGGCGATGTCCCTGGCGCACAACGGATGCATCGGATGCCGCCCTGGCTGCACGCTGAAATGTTCGAGCCGCGCCCACAGCCGCGCCAACGACCGTGCCGTGCGGACCATGAGCCAGCGGACGTCATTGTCGGAAAGTGCGGAGGAGGGCGGGTCGAGATCGGACATGGCGCCATCCTGCCTTGTCCGGGTATCAGCAATTGAGAGATGTGAAGGCGGGGGCTCACCCGCAGTGCGACAGCCTGAAGAATCCCGGCGGCGGCTTGATCGGCCCGGCAGAGTTGTGCCGCAACGATTCGTCCAGGGCGGGCATGAAAAGCACCTCCGGTGCCTGGGCGCCGGTTTTCGGAATCGTGTCGAGGAGCTTGTCGCCGCTCCACTGATGGAAATCCATTTCCCGCAAGCCCGGTACGCCCGGCTTGCCTTCCTCGATCGTCCAGGCGTCCGGGCCGGTGAGCGGCACGGGGATGGCCAGCCTTGTAAAGCGCGAGCCTCCATCGATGACGAAGGCATAGGCATGGCTACCGCGTACATCGAGGACCAGTCCAAGGTCGCCCAGGTAGTCGACCGTGGGTGGGAGCTTTACGAAGGAAGCTGTGAAGGCGTGGTCCGAGGTGTACGTGTAGTGCGCACGCTCGTAAGTGCAGGAAGCAGCCTCTGCATTGAAGGCGGCTGCGAGGCCCATTGCGCAGATAGCCGAAAGACAAAGACAGTTCGGCATGTCACGCACCATCAGCACAGGAATGAGCATTGGTCATCCTACTTCTATTGAGGTGGTGCAGATGCCGATTGGCGGCCGATGGCCGGGCCGAATATATACCGGTCGACAGACTGAGCGCGACAGCCGCACGCGCGGGCGGGAGGGGCGCAAAGCGCCTGCGCGCAGGCTGCCCTATCCAAGCCCACCCGCCTAATGGCTAAGCACATCGCTTACAGGCGGTGTCTGGTCCCAAATCATCCGCGTATGCGCCTGCGTGGCACATTGCAGACCCATTCGCGTCAGCGCCTGGATGGCGCCGAGGGCGATTGCCATGTCCCGGCATTTCACCTCGTCGGCTTCGTAGATCAACTCGGCCAGGAGGCCGGTAAGGCCGCGAGCGTATTGCAGCAACTCGGTGGCGTCGTTCATCAGTTCGTGCGCGGTCGCGTCGGGGCTGGCGAGGTAGACGCGGTCGTTCAGTCCGTTCATTGCGTTCTCCTTTTCGTGTCGTCGGATGCGTGTTTGCGGTGTCGTTCAAGGCCGTGCTGCATCCTGTCTATAGCGGAGCGCACGAATTCACCGGCGACCCGGCCACGGGACGCCGAATCGATCGAATGCGGAACAGAGGCGGCGCCGACAGCCCGGCAAGCTGCGCGCACGCGTACGCACCGGGTCAACAACGGCTAAGAAACATCTTGGCGAGACGGCGACGCCGCCGGTTAGTCAACCGGGTCTACGAAGGGCGTAGACGGCTCGGTAGCCGGTGGGGGAGGCGCCGGATGGGTCCGGCGGACGGGCGGGTGCCGTACAATGGAAAGCAACCATGATCAATTTCCTAACTGGTTGGTTATGGCCAGCGGGTCAGGGGTGTTGACGCACCCTTGGCTCGCGTCTCTCACCGCATGAAAGCGATGGTTGCCTGCGCAGCGTGTCTTGACGGATCGCTTAGGCAACGGGCCGAAGATATCAATCCACTTCGGGATTGTCTGTAGGTGCAACGAAGACGGTGCAGCGAGTGCAAACCTGCGACGCTTGCAGCTACTTTTCTGCCCTTCCGACGCCGGGTTCCTTCAGAATCGTCGGAAGTGTCTGAAGGATGCGCGCGCATGTGCGTCGATCGCCGAAGCCCCGCATAGCAAGGCTTACAGCGCAAGACGGCAACAACGTCTTGCCATCGCAAACCACTTTAACGAGCATTCCTGCCGTTCCTGGAAGGAGTGCTCTACATGCGTCCATGGAGGGCGGCGGTTGTCGTCGCTGCAACATTCGCTGCTGTCGCGGCGGCAGCTTATGGCTCGGGCTATTTCACGTACCTGTTTCTGGGCCTTGAAGGCTATCCGCTGCGTTGGGACACGGCGTGGCGATACGTGCAGTCGCTGGGGCAGCCGGCGTATGAGCCGTATGCGTGGAAGATCAAGCTGGGGGTTGGTTTGGGCTGCATCCTCCCGTTCTTTGGCTGGTGCTCATTGCTGGTGGGCTTGACAAGGAGTAGCTCGGGATCCGAATCCGCGCACGGCGACGCCCGCTTTGCAACGATGTCCGATCTGAAGAAGGCGGGTCTGCTTCGCTGGACACCCGAGAGCATCTTGCTGGGAAAATTCAAAGGCCGCGAGATCTGGTTAGGCGGTGCCCAGCATGTCATTACCATCAGTCCGACGAGGTCCGGAAAGACGACCAGCGTCGCCATCCCGACCCTGCTCACCTACCGGCACTCCATGGTGGTGCTGGACCTTAAGGGCGAATTGCATAAGTCCACGAGTGGGCGCCGAAGAGCCCTGGGTCAGGAAGTCTACGTGTGGGCGCCCTACGACGAGGAAGGCAACACCCATCGCTTCAATCCCATGACTCTCTTGGCCGACATGCCGCCAGCGAAGCGGATTGGCGAACTCCAGAGCATCGCAGCCATTCTCTATCCCGACCAGCCAGGAGGAGACCCATTCTGGGCCTCGCAGAGCCGAGCAGCGTTCACTGCGTTCGCTTCTTTCATGTTCGAGGTGTGGGACCAAAAGGGAGATCTTGCATCGCCCAACATGTATCCTGAATTCCCGTCATTCGAACGTATTCTGACCTTCTCGAGCGGCACGGGCGGGCAGGACACACGGGCCATGCTCGCCACGATTCTGGGAGCCGAAAACCTCAAGTTCATCAGCCCGCAGACTCGGACAGTGTTCCGAAATCTGGCGGGCCTGTCCGGAGATACGTTCTCCTCGGTGATCGCCACGATGCAAGCGCCGCTGCAGCAGTTCCTGAGCCCTATCCTTGCGGCGGCAACGAATGCTACTGACTTCGATATTCACAGCCTGCGCAGGAAGCCGACCACCCTCTTCGTCATCATCCCGACGAACAAGCTGGACGAAAGCAGCAAGCTGCTGAACATCTTCTTCAGCACCGTGATCGGCAATAACCTGGGTAAGCAGCTCGGGGAAGAGCCGGACCTCAAGTACCAGATGCTGATGCTCATGGACGAGTTCACGGCTATGGGAAGGGTGGATGTCTGGGCAAAGCGCATTTCGATCTCCGCCAGCTATGGCGTGCGCGATCTTTGCATCGTTCAGAGTCGCTCGCAGTTGCGCGCGGCCTACGGTGACAACGATGCACAGAACTTCATAACGAATCACGGCGCTCAGATCGTATTCGCCCCGCGTGAACAGGCGGATGCGAACGAGTATAGCGAGATGCTTGGCTTCAGAACCTTGCGCAAGAAGCAAAGAAGTACCAGCCACGGTGGCGGTGGGCGGCAGAACTCTATCAGTCATTTGGAAGAGCGCAGAGCGCTCCTTCTTCCGCAGGAGATCAAGGAGCTACCGAGTGACGAAGAGCTGATCTTCTATGAGGGATGTAAGCCCATTCGGGCGAGGAAAAACTGGTTCTTCAAGGACAAGAAGTACCGAGCTTGGGCGAGTTTGGAGCCGGTTGCTGTCGTGCGGCCTGGGCAGCGAGCGCGCGCTGTGGAGGTAAGTGAGCGACCGGCTGTGAGCAACAACATTGCACATAAGCTTGGCGGTAACGTCGCCATGGCGCTTGGGGAGATGGCGGTTGTCAGGAATTGAGGCAAAAGCTGCAGATGCGCAACATAGGGTAGTGAACCAATGACGTTCAAACGAACGGTGTCGGCGGCGGTTCTTTTCGTCGCGATTTGCTCCGCCTCCATCGGAGGCGAGATGGACCGAAGAACCGCTTCAATTGGTCCGTATGACTTGCCAGAGAATTTTTCCGCCTATGCCACCGTAGATATTGATGAAGGCGCCATCTGCGTAGCGGGAGCGGTGTCCGACGAAGACGGAATGAATGAGAGGCCGTACGTCTATGTTGAGGACGGCGGTCGTGTCATCTGGAGCAAGCTTCTCGAGATCCCTGTCGACATCTACCAGGGGCGGGCGACTCACTGCGAAAGGGGCGGTACCAAAGTCTATGTGCTTCTGCAGGAAGACACGCAGTCCCAGCAGAGCCTGTCGCAGACGCTTCTAAAAGTTGTCGTGCTGAACTTTCGAGACGGGTCCATTGAATCCGAACGGACAGCCGAGGTTTCTGGCTTGCGAGGGGCCTATTCCGCGTGGGTGCGCCATGGTGACGCGAATTTCAAAATCACAGACGGAACGTTGGCAATTAGGGGAAATTATCGGCTACTCGATTCGGACGACATTCTTGCGTTCCGCATTAATCTGAAACCTTGAAATATCGACTTAAAAGCTGAGGAAATTCATGGACGAGCGAGAAGAATTCATTGCCAAACTATATCCAGCCGCCATCAAAGTGTCCGAAGAAACCGGGATGTCCTGGGAGCTCATTCTTGCGCAAGCGGCACAGGAGACTGGATGGGGGCGAAAGGTGCTTCCCGGGACCAACAATATCTTCAATATTAAGGCTACTAAGGATTGGCAAGGTGACTCCAAGACATTCAATGTTTGGGAGGATGTCGGAGGAAATAAGGTCTGGATGGATCAGTCTTTCCGCGTCTATGAATCGATAGAGGATGCCTTGTCGGATCGCGTCAGGTTCTTACGAGAGAACCCGCGATATCGCCGCGCCGGGCTATTCGACGAAGGTACGCGGGGAGACTTGGTCAAGGAGGCCGAAGCTCTACAAAGTGCTGGATACGCGACGCACGACGTCTACGCTAAGAAGCTCGTCGAGGTATTTCACGGCAGAACGATGCGGCGGGCAATCGCCCTGGCGGTCGGGGAGAGCGTTGGACAAGAGCCACGAAAGGATCTGGCGAAGGAGGTTCTACGTCCCGGACATAGGGGGCTCGACGTTGGAACTTTGCAGGCCTCGCTAATCGCCCTTGGCTATACCGGTTCGTCGGGTGCGCCGTTAGCCAAAGACAGCCACTTCGGAGAGCAAACGCGACAAGCTCTTGAGTCGTTTCAGCGCGATCACGATCTCAAGATCGACGGTATCGCTGGACCAGCGACCATGGATGCGTTGCGTCGCGTGGCTGAGTCAACTCGGCAATCGATTGGTGTGCCAAACGCCGATTACCTTCATGGTCGTCAGGCCAACGATGCGATGTCGCCTTATCGTGGATTGATATCCTTCGGAAGCATGTCGCTTTTACAGTCTGCGACTCAGGAAGAGCGCGTCGGAGAAATATCCAGCCCAAAGTCACCTGACGTTTCGACACATCGACTCGATCATGCCCTCCATCCAGACAACGAACTATTTATTTCTACCAAGAAGCTGGTGTACGACCTCGATAGGGAACATAACAGGGATCCTGATCATCGAAGTGACCAGCTTGCCGCTTCGCTGGTAGTCGCCGCTCGATCCGCGGGGATGGAGCGTATCGACTATGTTCGTTTGAGCGATGACCGAAGTACGCTGTCTGCGGTCGATGTCTCGTCGAAAGGGGCGGGAGTAGAGGCGACAATTCCAGTCGTCGCGTCGATGGATACTCCTCTGGAGACGAGCTCTCGGCGCTGGGTGGAGGCTGTCGCAGTTGGCACCGATCCAGAACGGCGTCAAGAACCGGCGATCAATGAGCTTCCTCGCCCCGCGCAACCCGGTTCTCGCTCCGCTGGTGGAGCAGTCGACGCTCGTGATCCCCGTTTCGAGGGAGATGCGAACCACGAACTATTCAGAGAGTTGCAACGCCAAGTTCCGCAGGCTTCTGATGATCGACTCCTCCAGTTCACCGCTGCCTGTCATTCGAACCGAATTACCGCTGACAATCTAACTTCGGTGCGCCTCGACGAAGAACGAATGACACTCGAGTTTCAAGGCGCAGGCATCCTCAGTACGCCGGCGCGCGTTGACCTAAGTAAGCCCCCGGCGACTCCCGAGGAGTCACTCGGCCAGATTCAGCAGTTCGACCGCCAGGAGAGCCAGATCATGGAGCGATTACAGGAGCAGCAGGCGCAGATGAGCATGGGGCACTCGCGGTAAGGCCGTCTGGTCGACTACTGGGTCATGAGTACGACCGGCGAGCGGTCGAGGCGGAGATCAATGCCTTCCCGCGGTACATGGCCCGCGTTGACGACGTGCCGGCAGAATTCATCTACCAGCGCGGCGTCGTGCCGAGCCCGATGCCCCTGGTCATCACCCGATTCCGGTGAACCACGTCACGTCCGCCGATAGAGTCCGCTGACCCAACTGTTGCCGTCATGTTCGGTTATGGCAGGATGGCACCCAGCGAACAAAGGACGGGGGCGTCCATGGGGCTTGGCTCAAGGGCAGGTCGCTTTGCAGGATACGTGGGGATACTCCTCGCGATCCCGCTCGTTCAATTCGGCTTGCCTGCCATTGCCGGCGGCGACATGCCCGAATTGCCCTACTACCTCATGCTCTCGGCGGCCGCCCTGGCGGGCGCGACCGCTCTGTTCTATTCGTGGAAGTCCTATTACGACCGGCGCCTCCTTGTCTGTCTCGGCATCGGGCTTGGTCTTTGGGCGACCGGCATGGGCATTGCCATCGCCAATTCTGACGCTCAGCAGAACCTCATTTCGACGTATGTTTGCTTCGTGAGCTACGGATTTCCGTTGCTCTACGCGGCCGTTGCGACGCGCGACGAACCCACGACGGCGTCGCGGCGTGTCGTCGACGGCGCGCTTCTGGTACTGCTTGTGATGCTTTGCTACCTGGGCGTGCGCGACCTTCAGGACGGGCAGGGCTTCCTGAAAAGCGAATACGTGCCTTGGGTGGCGCTCGCTTTCGACACGGAAAACATACTTCTCTTCGTCGCGTATCTCATTCGGACGCTGGCGGCAACGGATGAGCGGGAGTACCGCTCATTCCGTCTCGTGACGATCCATCTGGGCATCTACGCCTTGGCCGCCGCCGTGCATAACCATGTCGACGAAGTCACGGGGGCGGAAGTACTCATTGCGATCACGGACACGTTTCCGACGCTGTGTTTTACACTCCTGATTGTCCTTCTTCGAGCGAACCGAGTGCCGCGCGCCTTCCAGCCGCCGCCTCGTGTCTGGGCGCGCCGCCTCGCTGCGAGTTTTGCTCCGGGTCTTCTCCTGACAGCGATCTTCGCCTTCAGCGTGGGCATTCGTGGCTCGCATGGCCTCCTTGGTCGAATCGTGTTGGCGCTGGCGATGCTGGCTTACGTGATTCGCGTCGTGCAAACCCAGTTCTGGTTCGCTGCCACGCGCGACCGTTTGGCCGATGCCCTGGCCACCGTCGAGCGGCTGTCCCTTCTTGACGAGCTCACGGGCATTCCGAACCGGCGCGCGTTCGAACGCGCGCTGGACGAACGCCTCCGTGAGTCCGTGAGAGATGGGAGGCCCATCAGCGCGTTGATGATCGACGTCGACCGCTTCAAGATGTTCAACGACACCCGCGGTCACGTGGATGGCGATACGGCATTGAAATCTGTTGCGAGACTTCTCGCGGGAACACTGCGTCGCCCGGCGGATTTCATCGCTCGGTATGGCGGGGAGGAGTTCGTGGTGCTCCTCCCGCATACGGATGAGGAAGGGGCGAAGGTTGTCGCACGTCGTATGAATCGGTCCGTGTATGACGCTACCCTGGAATTCGACGAGGGAATCGATCAGCGCGTGACGGTGAGCATCGGCATCGCAACGACGGACGAGCTTGGCGGGGTCGAGCTGATCAAGCGCGCCGACGAGGCGCTGTACCTTGCGAAGGCTGATGGAAAGAATGGCTATGCGGTGGGCGAGCGGGTTATGGCAGCATCGGATTGCCGCTCTTCCCAGGCGTGCCACCCGTCTTGTACGCCTTGAGCAGCAGCCCCTTCTTGTCGAACTCGAAGACGGTGCTCTCGCTGATATTTGGCGTGCCCGGCATCGCGGTGATCCTTGTGAACGGATAAGTCCAGACCTCATTGCCGAGTACTTCGGACTTCTGCGGCGGATGACCGAGCGCCGCGATGACGTCCTGCCGCGTGGTCTTTCCTTTTTGAAACCCCTTCAAACGTTCCTGCGTGACCTCGGTGCCGGACACGGCGTCCAGCTTCGACATCAGGCTGCAACCGCTCGCCGCCGTCGCTACCGCCGCTACGGCGACCCACATGCTCCATCGCTTCATCTTCACTCCTTCCTGTCGGGAACCGCACGGCTCGCGAGGAGCCATGCCAATTTCGGGTGGAAGTTTGGAGCGACGGTGGGAACGTCACAATGGAAGAAATGCCCAAAATTGCGTCATCGGAAATAGCGCTCTCCGTCGCAGCGGCTTATGCGTGAGGAGAGCAGCGAAGTGGCGGACGCGTTCTAAGGGGCCCGCAAGGCACCGCCTGGATCTATTCAATACAGGTCTGCATGACCTAGGTAACTATCTGAAATGATGCGATATTGCCTCGAAGAATCTATTCAAGTATCTATTCAGGCATGCCCTCCGAACCCATAAGCCTCATCGAGGCTATCCGTGCGCGAGGCCGTTCGTTGGCTCGCGGTGCTATACGGACGCGGAAGCTTGGTGACAGTCGCTCATTCGACGGAATGGCTTCGCCACCGCCTCTCCCCGCCGATATGCCCTATTGGCAGCAAGCGGCACCCTGAGCATCAGGGCCGATGCTTGCCATCCCCTGACCCCACATCCCCCCACAGCGCTAAGATGCGCGCTGTTGCGCCAGCCCGGCGGGGGGCGCTGTCGTCAGGGGATTTCCAATGAACCGCATTTACCATCTCGTATGGAACGGGGCGCTGCGCGTCGTGCAGGTGGCTTCGGAGCTGGCCTCGTCGCAGGCCGGTGGCCGTGCCGCGGCCGAGGCGCCGTCGCCGCGCCGCCGGTCGTTGTGGACGGCGCTGGCTGCCGTGGGCCTTTGCGCTACCGCGTCGCCCGTCTTCGCGCAGGTATGCACCGTGGCGGATGTCACAGCATGCAGCGCGCAGGGCGGCGTAGGCTTTGGCGATCGGCCCGGCATCGGCGGTGCGGGCAACGGGCAGGGTGGTGGGAGCAACATACTCAACAACGGCACCCTGACGCCCGAGACGGGCGCTCTGCCGTCGAATGGCGTGGGCGGCCAAGGCGCTACGGGTTACCGCGACGGCACGCCCGGCGGCATCGGCGGTAACGGCGGTGCGCTCGGCACGCTATCGGGCACCGCCATTACGGGCGGCCGAGGCGGCGACGGTGGGGAAGATTCGTGGACAGCGGGCGGTGGTGGCGGTGGCGGCGCTGGCTCGATCTACACCGGCCTGTCCGACTTCAGTCTCGGCACCGATGTGTCCGTCACAGGCGGCGCGGGCGGTACCGGCGGTGCGGCGTCGGTCAACAGTGGCGCCGGCGGCGCTGGCGGCGGCGGTGGCGGCACCGGGTTCAGCGCGACGGCATCCAACATCAAGATGTGGTTCGACGCGGGTAACGCGATCACCGGTGGCGCGGGTGGCATGGGCGGTTCCGGCGATCTGAACTTCCAGGCGTTCGGCGGTGGCGGTGGCGGTGGTGGCGACGGCTTGTTGCTGTATGGCAGTGGCGTCCAGGTAAACAACCTGGGCGGCACGACCACCGGCGGTGCCGGTGGTGCGGGTGGCAACGCGAATACCCCGGGCGGTGCCGGTGAGTCAGGCGCCGGTGTACGCGCGCTCGGCACCGGTCTCTCCTTGATCAATCTTGGAACGATCAGCGGTGGCGCCGGGACGGGCACGGGCGTCGCCGGCATCGGCGTCGTCACCCAAGGCTTCAGCATCATCCAGAACGGAGGCACGATCGAAGGCGGCCTCGCCGGCAGCACACGCGCATCGGCCATCCTCTTCCAGGGTGCGAACAACGCGCTGACGATGGTGCCAGGTTCCGCCATCCACGGCGCCGTGGAAGTCGCGGACGGTTCGAATGTGCAGGCAGGCACCACCGACAACGCGGTGCTCGACGAGGTGAAACTGGATGGCAGCACGGCAGCCATCGACTTGACGGTGGCGGCCGGGAAGAACCTGACCATCGCCGCCATCGACGGCACGGGCAAGGTGACCAGCAGCTTCGATACAGGGAACCTCATCCTGCAGGGCGTACAGCTCAACGGGTCGCTCACGCTCGACCATCCGGGCACCACCACCTTGTCGGGCACGTTGCACACGAGCGGTTCCCAGCACTATGGCATGCCGGTGTCGCTGGCGAACGACACGACCGTGGTCAGCGATACCGGACCGGTCACGTTCCTGGGTGCGGTGACCGGCGCGCACAATTTCTCCGTCCAGACAGCCGGCGACATCGCGCTCACCAACGCCGGCAATGCCTTCGGCGGGAACGTGGCGCTAGCCGGCAACACGGTGGAGTTGAGTTCCGCGAGCGCGTTGTCCCTCGTTTCCTTGCAGGCGGCCAGCAACGCGTCGATACACAGCGACGGCGCGGTCGTGTTGGCCGGCGATGTCACCACGCCGTCCACGCTGGCGCTCGACGCGCCCACATCTTCGGTGCAGCAAGTGGCGGGCAGCGTAAACGCCGGCACGCTCTCGGGCACCGTCGGCAGTAACCTGGTGCTGGGCAGTGCGGGCAACGCGATCGTCAGCCTCGGCACGTTGACGGCCGGCACGATCTTTATCGCGGACGCCATACCGCTCACCGTGGCGGGGACGGTACACGCCCTGCAGAAGGCCACCTTCAACACCGTGCAGGGCGTGACGGTGACGGGCACGCTTCGTGCCGACGGTGCGCTGGCCGACAACGAGGGCGTGCAGATCGGTGCAGGCACCTCGCTCACGATCGGCAGCGGCGGCACCACGGGTACGCTGGATGCGGATGCCATCGTGAACGGCTCGCTGGCATTCAACCGCAGTGACGATGTCGCGTTTTCCGGCGATATGAAGGGCACGGGGACGTTAGCGAAGTTCGGTACCGGCAAGCTGATGTACGACGGCGATGGCTCGCAGTTCCAGGGCTCCACCACTGTCGCGGACGGCACCCTCATCGTCGGCAGCACGGCAGGTTCCGCTGCTTATCTCGGCGGTGCGGTCCAGGTCAGCGGCGGCGCGTCGCTCGGCGGCCACGGCACCATCGGCGGCAGCGTGGGCATGTTGTCCGGCAGCGCACTCTCGCCCGGCAACTCCGTGGGCACGCTCACGGTGAACGGTGACCTCACCATGGCGCAGGGCACGGTCTTCGACGCTGAGTTCGGTGCCGGTGGCGCTGGCGACAAGGCGATCGTGGGCGGCAACCTCGCCTTGAACGGCGTCACGCTCAATGTCGCCGATGCGGGTGGCATGGGCCCCGGCGTGTACAACCTCTTCTCCTATGGCGGCACGCTCACCACGAGCAACGGTGGCCTCATCTTCGGAAGCCAGCCCACCGGCCGGCTCATGGTCTTGCAGACGCTCACCGGGCAGAAGCAGATCAACCTCATCGACTACACGAATGTCACGCTGAACTACTGGAACGCGAACGGACTGGCCAGCGCTACACAGATGGGTGGAGGCGACGGCACGTGGTCGAACACCGCGAGCACGTGGACGGACGCGCAAGGCAGCCTCATCGCCCCCATGAACCCGCAACCCGGCTTCGCCATCTTCGGCGGCGCTACTGGGACGGTGACCGTCGACGACACGGCAGGCGCAGTCGGTGTCACTGGGATCCAGTTCCTGAGCGATGGCTATCGCGTTACCGGCGATGCGTTGAACCTGGCGTCTTCCGGCGGCCCGGCCGTCGTCCGCGTGGGCGATGGCACCTCGGCGAGCGCGGGTTTCGTTGGCACCATCGATTCCGCGCTAACCGGCGCGGCGGGGTTGATCAAAACCGACGCGGGCACGCTCGTGCTCGATGGTGTCAATACGTTCTCCGGCGGTGTCATCGTCAGCGGCGGTACGCTCTCCGTCGGCGACGACAGGAACCTGGGCGACGTCCGCAATGATGTGTCCCTGGGCGGCGGCAGCCTTCGCATCACCGGCACCGCATATACGTCGACGGGCCGCGCGCTGTCGCTGGCTTCGACAGGTGCGATCGACATCGACGACGCCGCGAACGTCTTCACCTGGAACGGCGCGATCACCGGCACGGGGTCGCTGACAAAGTCCGGCGCGGGCACGCTCGTGCTCGACCAAGCGAACAGCTACAGCGGTGTCACGTGGCTCAGCGATGGCACGCTACGTGTGAGCGATAGCAGTGCCATCGGTACGGGCGAGCTCGTGATGAGCGGCGGTACGCTCGCCTTTGGCACGAGCGGCCTGTCGCTCGCCAATGCCGTGAAGATTGCCGGCGAGGCCACCGTCGACGTGGGTGCGGGTAGCAGCGCAATGCTGACGGGCGACATCGCCGACGGCACGCCACCCGGCGGCTTCGCTACCTTGGCCACAGGTCGCTCACGAAAGCCGGCGCCGGTACGCTCGTCCTGACCGGCACCGCCACGAACACGGGCTTGACCACCATTGCCGACGGCACGTTGCACGTCGGCGACGGCGGCACGCACGGCACCCTGCCGTTGAACATCGCCAACCATGGCCAGCTGGTCCTCGATCGCTCCGACGATGTCGACTATGCCGGCACGATGTCCGGCGACGGTACCTTCCACAAGTTCGGAACCAACGGCCTGCACCTCACCGGCGACAGCAGCGCCTTCACCGGTGCGACCACCGTCGATGGCGGCACGCTGCGTCTCGATGGTTCGCTTGGCGGCAACCTTACGCTGGCGAGCGGTGCGGTGCTCGCCGGAACGGGCGCGGCGGGCAGCGTCGCACTGGCTTCCGGTAGCGAACTTTCGCCGGGCGGTGGCGGTACCGTCGGCAAGCTCACGTTCAACGGCGTTCTCGACCTCGCGGCGGGCTCCCGTTATGCCGTGGATGTCACGGATGCGGGGCAGGGCGACACAGTCGTGGTCGGCGGAAAGGCCAATCTGCATGGCGGTTCCGTCGTCAGCCTCGGCACGGGCGGACAGTGGAGCGTATCTACGACGTACACCATCCTGTCGGCGTCTGACGGTGTCGACGGTACGTTTGGCGACGTGTCGTCGAATCTCGCGTTCCTCACGCCGTCGCTTGCGTACACGGCGAACACGGTGAACCTCACGCTCCGCCGCAACGACGTTTCCTTCCTGGAAGTGGCGAACACGCGCAACCAACGTGCCACCGCCGGCGCGCTGCAGTCGCTCGACCAGGGCGTCGCGCTTTATGAGGCCGTGCTGCGGATCGATGCGGCCAGCGCGCCCACGGCCTTCGATGCGTTCTCCGGCGAGATCCACGCCAACCTGCGCGGCGCGATCGCCGACGACGATCGCTACCAGCGCGACGCGATCAACCAGCACCTGCTCACCCAGTACATCGACGGCACGGGTGATGCGACCGCGGCCTGGGCTTCGGCGTGGGGCCATTGGGGCAACCACGACGCCGATGGCAACGCCGCTCGCCTGCGCGCCAACGGCGGCGGCGTGATGGTGGGAGCAGATACGAGTGTCGGCACCGGCACGCGTGTCGGTTTCGCGCTCGGCACGGGCCATGTGTCCGCTTCCGCCCGCGGCGACTCCGCCGATGGCGATACGCGTACCGCCGGGCTCTACGGCAGCGGACATTACGGCAACGTGCTGCTCCAGGCCGGTGCGCTGTACAGCCGCGGCGACATCGCCACGCATCGCACGGTCGATACCGCTGGCATGAGCGAACGCTTGAACGGCGACACACATGCGCGCTCGGCGCAGGTGTTCGTAGAGGGTGCGTACGAGTTCCGCTTCGACGGCGCATCCCTGGCGCCGTACCTCAATGTCGCCCGCCAGGAGCTCCGTACGAATGCGCTGGATGAACGTGGCGGTGGCGCGGCGCTGGACGTACAGGGCAACAAGAGCACGCAGACGTTCGCCACGCTGGGCCTGCATGGCAGCCATGAACTCTCCGCGGAGGGTGGCGTTGGCGTGTTCGCCAGCGTGGGCTGGCAGCATGCTTGGGGCGACACCGAGACGTCGAGCCGTCAGCGCTTCGCCACAGGCGGCGATGCGTTCCAGGTAACAGGCACGCCCATTGCCGACAACGCCGGCGTGGCGACGCTGGGCCTGCGCTTCATTCCGGCCCAGTCGGTCACCATCGATGCCTCCTATGTCGGCCAGTTCGCAGGCGACGCAAAAGACCAGTCGGCGCGGTTGAGCCTTAACTGGGTCTTCTGAACGAAAAGGGGCCCGGCATGCCGGGCCCCTCGGTCCTGGCGCATTCGCGATGCCAGCTCAAGGCAACGAAGGCGTCGTCTTCTCGAGGATGCGCATCGACTCGGCGTTCTTCTTTTCCCACGCCGCGATGTCGGCCTGCGTCATCGGCGTGTCGTGCACGATGGCCGGTCGTCCGTTGAAACTGCTCATGGGCTTGCTCGACGTCAGTACGGGCGGCATGGCCGGGGCGCGGATGGGCCGCATCGCCTGCGCCGTTCGCGAGACGGTAGCCTGGAGAATGCTGACGCGGGCGCGGTTAATCTCGCCGATGTAGTAGCTGTAAAGCATGGCGAGTACGGCGGCCATCGTGACGACGGCTCCTGCCGCCGCGACCAGTGGACTGCGCGGTGCGCGCGATCGTGTGGGCCGCCGTGCCTCGCGTATCCATGACGGCAAGTCATCGAGGGTCGTCTGCGGCATGGCCGGTTCCTCCACGGGCCCCAGCATCGCGCGCACCGTCTTCCCGTCGACCAGGCGTATGTGCCGGAACTTCGCCGCGGCTTCGATCGCGGCGCGGGTGAATTCGCCGGAAGTGATCACGATGGCTCCGGTGGCGCCGGCCGTATGCATCACGCCGATAAGCTGGTGCACGTCGTTGTGCGGCACCTTCCAGCAATTCCAGTGCTTGCACTGCACCACCACCGTTTCCTGGTCGCGCAGCAGCTTCAGGTCGATGCCGCCGTCGGTGCGGTTCATTCCGCCGCCGGTGCCCACGTGCACCACCTCGTAGCCCAGACCGCGGTAGTGCTCCGCCACGAGGCGTTCGAAGGTGTCCCACGACACGCGGCTGAGCGCGTCGTCGTAGCGATGATCCACCGGCTTGAATCCGGTCCTCATCGCGCAGCTTCCGTCAGGTGCGCCCACTCGCGCCGCGCGCCGCCGCTCTTGAACACTTCCATGGTTGCTTCCCCCTTCCGTACGCGGTCGAGCCCCCCGCTCGCCGTCGGACGCGCGGAATATAGCGCACACACGGCGCGCAGGTGTCCTTCAGCCTCGCTCCTTAGAATGTGCTGCGACCGCCGGATGGCCGGCTCGATGGAGAAATGCCTGTGAGGGCGACGATACAGGGACTGCTGGGAATCCCCTTGCTGCTGGCTGCGAGCGTTGGCTCGGCCGCCGGTTTCGACTGCGGTAAGGCGTCGACCCTTGCCGAAAAAGCGATATGCGCCTCGCCGAAGGTTTCGGCACTGGATGGGAAGCTGGGCGAGGCGTTCCGCGCGGCGCTGAAGAATCATCCGGAAAAGGTCGACGCGCTGAAGCTGGACCAGCTCCATTGGCTTGCCGACCGTGACGCCGCCATGGCGGATTTCCTGCGCGACAACCCCGGCAAGCCGCTGCCTGCCGACATCGCGCAATACCAGGCCCGTATCGATTTCCTGCAAGGGCTCGATGCCAAGGCACCGAAGCCTCTGGACATCGTGCAGGGCGCCTTGGCGAAGCTGCCTGCCGGCTCGTACGACCCGCTGGCCGATCTCGCCAAAGCCGGAGCCCCCATCACTGCCGCCACCGAGGTTCCTCTCCAGGACGCCAAGGCCTTTCCCTACGAGCCGGACGATGCGATGCGCGAGGCGCTGGGCCAGCTCGACGTCTCGGCGGGCTACCGCACGATCCCGGGCACGTCCGTAGGCTCGCTGTATTCCGTGGGCGGCACCATGCATTGCTGGACGGAAGCGCCCTTCCGCATCGAAGGGAAGAAAGCCGTCGCGATTCCTGTCCCGGCCGTGTGGGAAGGCGGCTGCATGTCACGGTCCGGCATGGCGAAGGTGGGTGGCGACGTACTCGCTACCGTGCTCGCCAACCCCTCGACGGACGAGACGAACCTCGACCTCAGCGCTTGGGACGGAAAGCGCTTCGGCCCCGGCAACCGTCTGGTCCTGCGGTTCGACCACGCGCTGTCGCCGCTCGGCAGTGCATGTGCGCCGAAACAGTCGCCCTGCGACGACTTCGCCACCGCCGCGATGGCCGCTGCAGCGCGCTACGACCGTAGCCCCGTGCCCGGTACGCTCGATCGCCGGCTGACGGGCGATGGAAAGCGTGCCTATGACGCCATGGTCGCGGCGGCCCGGGCGCCGAAGGGCATCGCGCCCAAGGGCGACACCAGCGCCTATCCCGAGCTGCCGGTATTCGGTACGGACATCGCCGCCGCCCAGATGACGGACTACGGGCCGGAAGCCAGTTTCTTTCCCATCGACTTTCGCGGCGAGACGCTGCTTGGATTCATCGGGCACGGGCACGTGGGTTGGCGGATCAACGACGATTGGCTGGTGTCGGCCTGGCGGTTGCGTGACGGGAAGCTCGAACCCGTGGCGTCCGCTTATGTGAAGGTGAACCGCGGGGCATTGCTGCTCTCCGCTGCGATGGCAAGCCCGCCGCCCGCGCCTTGACCCATCGCTTTGCGATCGGGGGTGGTTACGATAGTCCGTTCTTTCGTCCCCATACTCCGATCGCCCCGATGACCCAGCACGCTTTTCGTCAGCTTGACGTCTTCTCCGACCGCCCGCTGGGCGGCAATCCGCTCGCGGTCGTTCTCGATGCGGATGGGCTTGACGACGCGACCATGGCTGCGCTGGCGCGCTGGACCCAGCTGAGCGAGACGGTCTTCCTGCAGTCGCCATCCGATCCCCGGGCGGATTACCGGGTGCGCATCTTTTCGCCGCGCGGCGAAATGCCATTCGCGGGGCACCCGACCTTGGGTGCCTGCCATGCCTGGCTTGCCGCCGGTGGCCAACCGAGGGCGACGGAGGTTATCCAGGAGTGCGGTATCGGGCTCGTGCCGGTCCGGAGAGAGCGCGGCGTGTTGTCGTTCCGCGCGCCCCCGCTGCGTTCGGACGCGCCGCTGGACGCAGCGCTGCGCGAGCGCATCGCCTCGGGGTTGGGGCTGGCCGCGACCGATCTCGTCGATGCGCGCTGGGTCGACAACGGGGCAGGCTGGTGCGCGGTCGTCTTGCGGGAGCCAGGGCGGCTGCACCGTCTGACGCCCGATCCGGTCGCACTGGACGGGCTGAAGATCGGCGTGGTGGCGAACGGCGGTCCGGCGCCGGACGTCGCCTTCGAGGTGCGGGCGCTGGTGTTCTCCGGAGGCATGGTGGAAGACCCCGCCACGGGAAGTCTCAATGCCGGCATCGCCGTGTGGTTTGCCCAGGCGGGCCTCGCCCCCGAGCACTATCTGATCGCACAGGGCCGCGCCCTTGGCCGGGATGCGCGCATCCACGTCGCGCGCGAGGGCGATGCGCTCTGGATCGGCGGCAAGGTCGCCGAATGCATCGAAGGGCGCATCAGCCTGCCCGGCAAAGCGGCTGGCCCCTAGCTTCGGGCCAGCGGTCTTGTCAAGGCGGCGCCCAAATTTGACCTTCACTTTGGTGAAATCTGTGACTACGGTCACAAATTGCCGCTGCGCGTCATGTCTGCGAGAGGCGCAAAGGGCCCGAGGGGCGTTGTAACACGCGCTTCACATTCGCTGGCATGGCCCTTGCTGATGAGCCATTGCTCTCAACCGCACCTGTCATCCACGGCAGGGGGGATGACCGGGAGAGCACTCAACTCAGCGACAGGACCGATACTTCCAATGAACAGAATTTTCCGCATCGTCTGGAACCGGGCGATCAGCCAGCTCGTCGTCACGTCCGAACTCGGCCGCCGTTCCTCGGGTGGCGCCGTATCGAAGCGTCCGGCGCGCGATGCGCGAACCACTGTCCTGCCGCTGGCGGCACTGGCTGTGGCGCTTTCCTTTGCGACACCGGCGTTCGCCGCCACGGGTTATCTATCCATGCCTGGCGGGGCCCTGCTGGACATCAACAACGGTTCCGCACCCAACAGCGCGACCAATGTCGCCAACCAGTTCCAGAATTACTCCGTTACGTTCACGGCCACCGACACCGGCAACAACTACATCCTGTTCGCATTCCGCCAGGATCCCGCGTACTGGACGTTCGGTAACGTCGGTCTGTACGCGGCCGGCGATACGACCACGAATCTCTTCACCAACCCACTGTTTACCCAGGGTGGCGAAATCGGAAACAGCGGCATCCAGGCGCCTGCGCAATGGGGCGTGGTCTACCAGACGGGCATCGACATTCCGGAGGCGGCCGGCACCTGGCACGCCCCCGGCGACGGCGACAAGACCACCACGAACGTCAATACCGCTACCGCCGGTTCCTGGTATGACGGCGCGGTGGGCAGCTTCGACGGTATCTATCAGGGTGTGGATCTCGTCGCGGGCATCACCTACACCATCAGCTTCACCGCCCTGTCGAACAATGCGGCGAACGTGGCCGGCACAGGTAATGGCGGCGTCGAGATGGGTGTGTACGCCGGCAAGTGCGTGAGCCTCACCGGCCCGGTCGCGAATTGCGCGCCCGACAATCCGGATTTCCAGGTGCTCGCCACGCCCAACGACGCCGCCAATGCCGGCGGTCCGTCCGAGGTGACGATCGACCCGGCTAACCCCACGACGACCACGGGCCTCGGCACGACCGACGGCGTGTTCGACGGTGGCACGCTCACCGTGGACCAGAACAACGTCCACATGGATCAGGACTTCACGGTTACCGACAACGGCGGCACGATCGATCAGAACGATCGCGATTCGACGTTCACCGGCGTGATCTCCGATGCCACTCCGGGCGTTCCCGGCGACCTCAATATCGTCAACAGCACGGGCGGTGGCTCCGTGACGCTGACCGGCGAGAACACCTACACCGGCAGCACCACCATCGGTGACGGTGCGACGCTCGTGCTCGCGGGCGATGGCAGTATCGCCACGTCCAGCGGCGTGACCAACGACGGCACGCTCGACATCGGCCAGGCCAACGGCAACGAGAACATCGCCTCGCTCGGCGGCAACGGCACCGTGACGCTCGGTGCGAACGACCTCACCATCACCAACGGGCACGATACCTACACCGGCACCATCGGCGGCACCGGCGGCGTGAACGTCACCGGCGGCACACAGGGCTTCACCGGCACGAACACGTACACCGGCGGCACCAACGTCGCCGACGCCACGGTGTCGATCGACAACGGCAGCGCGCTCGGCACGGGCACCGTGTCGCTCGCCAACGGTACGCTCGACACCACGGAATCGATGGTCCTGGCGAACGACATCGACGTGCACGGCACCGGCACCGTCGACACGGCCGGCGGCACCACGCTGTCGCACAGCGGCGCGGTCACCGGCGCGGGTGACTTCGTCAAGGACGGCGCCGGCACGCTGGAGCAGGGCGGCAATCTCTCGCAGGACGGCGCCACCATCGTCAACGATGGCACGCTGGTGCTCTCGGGCAACAACACCTACACCGGCGGCACGACGGTCACCAACGGCAGCGTGGTGCAGGTCTCCAGCGACGCGAACCTCGGTGCGGCCTCGGGCGGCATCACGCTCGTCGACGGCAGCGTGCTCGCGGCCACCGACACCATGGCAACCGAGCGCGACGTGACGCTCGTCAATGGCGGGCGTACCTACAACGAGCAGGGCGACACGCTCACCCTCGGCGGCACCGTGTCCGGCAACGGCGGCCTGTTGCACGAAGGCCAGGGTACCCTTGTGCTCGACGGCGCCAACACCTACACCGGCGGCACCACCGTCGGTCCGAACGGCACGCTCCAGATCGCCGACGACGGCAACCTCGGTGCTGCGACCGGAAGCCTCACGCTCGACGGCGGCACGGTGCACAGCACCGGCGACGTGGATTCCTCGCGTGACATCCTGGTGTCCCCGAACGCCGGCTACTTCAATACGGACGCGCAGACCACGTTCGCCACCACGGGCGACGTGTCCGGCGACGGCAACATCAACAAAGGCGGTCAGGGCACGCTACGTATCGACGGCGATGCAAGCCAGACCGGTGGCTTCAACGTCGCCCAGGGCACGCTCATCCTGAACGGCAACAACAGCTACCTTGGCACGACCACCGTGGGCCCGGACGGCACGCTGCAGGTCAACAGTGCGGCAGCGCTGGGCTCGGAACTCGGCGGTCCGATCGTGCTCAATCAGGGCACGCTCGCCACCACGGGCGACGTCGACACCGGCAAGGAAATCGCGATCGTCGGCGGCGGTTCTCTCGACGTGGGTGCCGATACCACCATGACCGCGACCGGCACGATCGTCGGGTTCGGCACACTCGTGAAGTCGGGCGACGGCACGCTGGTGCTCTCGAACGCGCAGAACTCGCTTGCCGGCGACACGCAGATCGACGGCGGCACGCTGGAAATCGCGAACGACGCCAACCTCGGCAATGGCACCAATGTCATCTTCAATGGCGGCTCCCTGCACACCACGGGGAACGTGGATTCGTCGCGCAACCTCGTGCTGAACACCGACGGTGCGATCGATACCGACGCTGGCACGACGATGTCCACCGCCGGCAACGTGTCCGGCGCGGGCGGCCTCGTGAAGAACGGCGCCGGCGTGCTGGAAATCGACGGCGTGGCTTCCCACATGGGCGGCACCACCGTGAACGGCGGCACGCTGGTGCTCAACGGCAACAACACCTACACCGGCGGCACCGTCGTCAACGCGGGCGGCACGCTGGCCGTGTCGAGCGACGCCAACCTGGGCGACGTCTCGGGCAACCTCGCCCTCAACGGCGGCACGCTGCACGCCACCGGCACGGTGGTGACGACGCGCGACGTCGGCCTCAATGGCGGCGGCACGCTGGACATCGACAACGGCAGCACGGTGCGCATCGATGGCACGGTGTCCGGCAACGGCGGCCTAGTGCAGTCCGGCGGCCAGCTCGTTCTCGGCGGTGCCAACACGTACACGGGCGGTACCACGGTCGAGAACGGCACGCTCACGATCTACCAGGATGCCGCGCTGGGCACGGGTGACCTCTCGCTCGTCCACGGCACGCTCTATGCCGCGGGCAGCATGACCTCCGCACGCGACATCGATGTCACCGGCACGGGTACCGTGATCACCGGCGGCGGCGACGTCTATGCCCACACCGGCGACGTGACCGGCACCGGCGACTTCGTGGCCTACGGTCACGGCCGCGTGGAGCAGACCGGCGACCTCACCCAGAACGGCGCCACGATCTCCGACGGCGGCGTGCTGGTGCTGGGTTCCACCGGCAACACGTACGGCGGCGGCACCAAGGCGCTGAACGGCGGCGTGGTGCAGGTCTCCAGCGACGCGAACCTCGGTGCGGCCACGGGCGACATCACGCTCGGCAACGGCGGCACGCTGTATGCGTCGAGCACCATGAGCACTTCGCGCGACGTGCATCTCGTCGACGGCGGCAAGGTGGCCAACGATGCAGGCGAAACCCTGACGCTCGGCGGCACCGTCTCCGGTAACGGCGGCCTCATGCAGGCCGGCCTGGGCACACTCGTGCTTTCGGGTACGAACACGTACACGGGCGGCACGTACGTCGGTCCGAACTCGGTCGTGTCCGTCTCGCAGGACAGCAACCTCGGCGAGGCAAGTGGCAACGTGGTCCTCGACGGCGGCGAACTGCTGACCACCGGCAACGTGAATTCGACGCGCGACATCGTCACGTCCGCGTACGGCGGTCTCGTGGCTGCTGTCGCCAACACCACCTTCGCCACCGGTGGCGACGTGACCGGCAACGGCACGTTCTACACGGCGGGCGCGGGCACGGTTCGTATCGACGGCAACGCGAACCAGTCCGGCGGCGTGCATGTCATGGGCGGCACGCTTGTCCTCAACGGCGACAACGGCTACTCCGGCCCGTCCATCATCGACCAGGGTGGCACGCTGCAGGTGTCCAGCGACGACAACCTCGGCGCCGGCGGCAACGTGGTGTTCCAGGGCGGCACGCTGCACACCACCGCGACGATCAACTCCGACCGCAGCGTGGTCCTGAACGGCGACGCGCACTTCGACGTGGATGCCGACACCACCATGGCCACGGGTGGCACGGCGTCCGGCACGGGCGCGCTCGTGAAGGACGGCGAAGGCCGCCTGGTGATCGGTGGCGTGGCTTCGCACAGCGGCGGCACCATCGTCAACGACGGCATCCTGGTGCTCACCGCCAAGAATACGTACACCGGCGGCAACACCATCAACGGCGGCATCCTCCAGGTGCAGACGGACGCCAACCTCGGCGACGCCTCGAACGGCATCGACTTCGAGGGCGGTTCGCTCCGCACCACCGGCAGCTTCACCACGGCACGCGATCTGTCGCTGAACGGCAGTGGCGCCATCGACACGCAGGTCGGCACCACGCTCACGGCCACGGGCCAAGTGTCCGGCGCGGCCGGGCTGGTGAAGAACGGCGCGGGCACGCTCGACATTTCGGGCGCGGCTTCACACCTGGGCGGCACGACGGTGAACGCGGGCACGCTGATCCTTGGCGGCAACAACACCTACAAGGGCGGCACCACGATCAACGGCGGCACGCTGCAGGTGTCCTCCGATGCCAACCTCGGTGACAAGGCCGGCAACATCGCCATCAATGGCGGCAACCTCACGGTCACCCAGACCATGACCACCGATCGCGACATCCTGATCGGCAGCCATGGTGCGCAGATCACCACGCTGGACGGCGTCACGCTGAACCAGCACGGCGACATGAGCGGCAACGGCGGCCTGGTGAAGCTCGGTGGCGGCACCCTGGTGGTGTACGGCAACAACACCTTCACCGGCGGCACGCTCATCCAGGGCGGTGTCATCCGCATCAACTCCGGATCCTCGCTGGGCACGGGCCAGATCCTGCTTCAGGGCGGCACGCTGCAGTCCGACGCCTCGCTCGGTACGGGCCAGGAAGTAGTCATCAGCGGCGACTCGGGCGTGAACGTCGCTGCCGGCACCATCACCGTGCTCTCGGGCAACCTGGTGGCAGGCGCGGGCAACGGTTGCTTCGTGAAGTCGGGCAAGGGTTACCTGAGCCTCACCGGCAAGTCCAGCCTCGCCAGCGGCACCTGCGTGGAAGACGGCGTCCTGAGCGCGAACGGCCAGTTGACCAGCAGCTTCGTGCAGGTGGACAAGGGCGCCATGTTGCGCGGTACCGGGCTCATCGCCGGTCCGGTCAACGTGGAAGGTCGCCTGGCGGCCGGCAACTCGCCGGGCACGCTGACGGTGGCCGGCACGGTCACGATGCACGCCGGCAGTTCGCTGCAGGTGGACATCGACGGCCTGGGTACGGGCAACGGTGCGGGCAACTACTCGCGCGTGCTGGTGGTGGGCGAGGGCAACCGCTTCGTCGCCGATGGCACCCTGGTGCCGACGCTGCGCGGCATTACCGGTAACGCCTCCAACACGTACACGCCTGCGTTGGGCAGCACCTATCGCATCGTGACGGCGGACGGTGGCGTGGAAGGCCGCTTCGACTCGATCGAGCAGCCGTCCGCCGGCCTGCCGACGAACGCGCGGTTCCTCGCGTTCTACGGCGCGAACGACGGCCACAGCATCGACCTGCGTGTGGCACCGGTGTCTTACGCCACCCTGCTCGGCGCGGCCGCGAAGCGCAACGGTCTCGCGGCGGCGGGCGCACTCGACGGCGCGGTGCAGGCGATGGATGCCGGCACCGCCACGGCGACGCAGAACGGCCTGCTCTACGCGGTGTCGTCCCTGGGTGCCGACCGCGTCGCCGCGATGGTGGGCAACCTGTCCGGCGAAGTGCATGCCGATCAGGCGGCTGCCGCGCGCAATGCGGGCCTCGGCATGCAGCGCGACGTGAGCGACCACCTCGCCACCGACCGCTCGGCCGACATGGCACACAACGTGTGGGTCAACGTCACCCGCGACGGCAACCGCTCCATCGCCGACAGCCAGGCCAGCGGCTTCGAGACCGGCACCGACCGCACCACGGGCGGTGTCGATCTCTACGCGGAAGGCGGTACGGTTCTTGGTGTGGCAGCCACGCACCACGACACCAACGTGATCTCGCACGGTGGCTCGGGCTCCATCCGCGGCACGTCGGGCATGGTCTATGCGCAGCAGGCGTTGGGCAGCTTCGTGCTCGACGGCGTGGCGGCCTACGGCAACACCGACTGGACGACGCGTCGTCCGGACCCGATGGGCGGCGCGCAGCTGGAAACCCGCACCTCGGGCAAGGACACCATGGCCAGCGCCACCCTGCGCATGCCGATGCAGACGGCCGCCGGTTCGCGTATCGAACCGTATGCCAGCGTGGTGTGGCAGAAAGTGGAGCGTGACGCGGTGAACGAGCGCGGTTCGGTGGCCGCTCTCTCGCTGGACGAGTTGTCGGAGAAGGGCACCCGTGTGCTCGCCGGTGTGACCATGGGTTCGAAGGCCGCCGATCCGCTGGCGTCGACGGTCACCTGGCATGCGGGCATCGCGGTGGGTGCCGATACCGGCGACCTGCTCGATCAGACCGTGCACAACACGCTGGCGGGCCAGCGCTTCGACACCGCCGCTCCGGGTGTCGGCCGCGGCTTCGTCCAGGTGAACGCGAACGGCACGATGCGTCTCGGCAAGAGCACCTACCTCTACGGCGGCCTCACCGCCGAGGAAGGCAAGCGCCGCTCGGCGTACGGCGTCACCGCGGGCGTGCGCGTGGCGTTCTAAGCTCGCCGCCAGGCGTGAAAGCGAAGGGCCCGCTCTTTCGAGCGGGCCCTTTTTTGTTCTTCGCGGAAGTCCGGAAGCGGGTTCTCGCACGACTCTTGTTTAGGTTCGCTTCGTCGGGAGGGCTCGCCTTTCGGCCTCGTATCGGCGCCTGCGCCGTGGTCGGGAAGCCAGCACCCGTCCCCCTCGCCGCGAAGACTTACGTCGTTCCTTGCGAAGGGAGGAGCCGCTAACGCGGCTCAGTGTCTTATGGCTGGCGCCGCGGCGGACCCGGGCGTCCGGGCGGGGGTCTTCGACTCGGCATCCATGCCTCGGCGAAGACGGCCGGCCGTCCAGGCCGGCCCCCTGACGGGCCTTGTCCGCCCGGACGCCCTCGACTCCAGACATCGCGGCGAGGGGGACGGGTGCTGGCGTCGGACGGTGAGGTGGCTTGTTGGGTTGCGGTCGCGCTGGTTGTTGTTTCGGTGATCGTCCGCGTAAGTCGCTGGGTGCCCGCCTTCGCGGGCACGACGGTGAGGAGGGTTCGTGGCATCGCGGCTTTGCCGGGTCGGCTTTCCTAACAAGCTGCCCCAGTCATCGCGAGAGTCTTCGGTGTCCAC
>Ga0065165_1000548_pt1 | contig 56570 bp, 55 predicted proteins | sample AraplaMF_Cvi_mMF_FD_63813 | JGI IMG/M metagenome (GOLD analysis project Ga0065165, IMG submission 63813) | Arabidopsis root microbial communities from the University of North Carolina, USA - plate scrape MF_Cvi_mMF (version 2) (version 3) | ecosystem: Host-associated > Plants > Roots >...
AAAGATCAAGGCATTCAGGGCGCAGTTCAGAGGCGTTCGAAACGTGGAATTCTTTCTTTACCGACTTACCCAGTTGTATGCTTAATCCAAGTTGCTCCACAACATTTGGCCTTGATCCGCTCAACCCCGCACACAAGAAAGCCTTCCCATAAAAACTCATCCGAAATATCATTCCAAAACCACCCTCATTTTCTCCACTTTCTGCCGGGTACTATCGATTTTAATGACATGGAAATAGTACGTTCCCCGCGGCAAATTGTGAGTGTCAATCTGCACTTTCCGACCTATGAGCGAATTTGTCGTAATATCTATCGACAATTTCAACTCTGCTGATTTTTCTTCAAATACCTGAATCTGGTCCGGCAGCTCGTTGTCACTGAAATTGGAAAAGTCGAAAGTCACCAAGTCCTTCGCAGGGTTGGGATAGGCTACAAGTCCTCCAAAGCAGCTATTCACACAGATTGTCGTTCCATCAATAACGGATCCACAGGCATTGAAAACACTAATTTGTAGTCCATAACAATCCTGAACATAACTATTGAAATAGGCTATCCCATTGCCATTGTCCATCAGCGTAGCATTCATGCCGTTACCGCTCGTAGTGGCCCAGCTCGCACTGATTGCGCCGGTAAGATTAGCGACAACATCCTGCCCTTCTCTCGTACAAACGTCAGAGTCGACATTGATACTGCCGACAAGCGGCTTGCCTACATGCACCGTCTTGGTTCTTGTGAAGTTACCACACCCATTATTCAATGTAGCCGTAATGGTTACCTGTCCATTTGCACTTCCAACACGACTCGCAGTTCCCGCTGCATTTATCGTAAGTATCGAATTGTTACTGGAACTCCATGAGACGACCGACGTTCCCGGCTGCAAATTGGCAACTGAATAGGATGATGTTGTGCAAACAAAGCCGCTTCCGGCAATGTGTGAAAGGCTTATGCTCGCAGTCGTGGTATTCCCAAACCCGAACGGGTCAAGCCAATTGCTTAACCTCGTTGCATTGTTCCCAGTCCCCGTCCACGAATTGTCAAAACGGCCGTAGGCATCTTTGAGATAGTTAGCAGGCGCATTGCAAGCGGAAGGCCCTCCAGATAATTGCCCAACTATTTTTTTGGATTGGTTGAGGAGTGGTGCGCCGGATGAACCGTCCTCGGTGACCCCATTATTCCAGGTGACTATCCAATGTTGCGAGCCGACGGCTTGCTTTCCATTCGCAAATACATAATTATCTGCTCTCAGTACCGCAGTGTTAAAAGTCGATATCTTCATCACATCACCAGAAGGGTGATGGATGCTTGCACCACTCGTAGCAGCGTTTATTGTCCTATCCCAGCCGAGATAAGTGATTCCTGATGTAGGTTCAGGCATCTGATTCAATTGCAGTAACAAAAAATCAGAAGGGCTAGCATTCGCTCGAATGGTAGCCCCGTAGAATTGGATGTAGTTTGGATCATCCTGCGAAGGATTACAGGTTGGACTCCAATATTGGAAAACAAAACGCAATTGACCAATGTTCCCTGCGTCTGGTAGACAATGATTCGCTGATAAAACATACGGTACGTTATTGTTACAAGAATTATTGATCATTGAACCGGAACAAAATCGTGTTCCACTTTGATTCACAAGTAAGCAAACGGCATTCCGCTCAAAATCCCATCCGTTGCCAAAACACATCACATTGTTATTTACCAAACAGTTGCCGGATTCACCAAATCCAGATTTACCCATATCGAAGTTTCTATAACCATACGCCACATTTGACATTGCAAGTTTAAGTGCTCCCTTCTGCTTTGTTGGAAGTTTTGCCTCTATCCAAATCGAGTCGCCACTGAAAATCGGGCTTGCCCAAGTATGCCCGTCATTATTTTCCATAGAGGTGATAGGGCCTGCAATTGTACTCGTCGAATTATAGATCACTAGTTCGCAGAAATCTGGAATGTTAAATGAATCGAAATTTAAACTTAAAGACCGTGCTCCCTCAGATACTATTAATAGTCGACCATATGACATGCTACCTCTCGTCACCCAATTAGCCGATTGAAGAAAATCAAAATTAATAGTCAAGGCAACTGCAAAACGATATGTCTTGGATCCCATATCGAGGGAATCCTCTTTAAGTAACTTATCGAGTTCTTGTTTGTCTGGCACCTTTGAGCGATATATCTGAGCAAAATGATCGTCGATATAAATCCTTTCCTCATACTATAAGAGAATTCTTTTTTGTTTTCAATTTTAATTTGAGCATCACAAGGTTTTGCGAATAAAAAAGAGCATAAAAAACAAAAACACTTTTCATAGTAATATTGGTTAAAAATAGGAGGTTTTAATTCATTTAACTCTATTAAAAATCAGTTCACCATCATTGTAGTTAAAAGACAATTCGTTATAATTAAAGCTCAACCCTTTCTTTCTCATTGAAAATGTTGTGACAAGATGAACGTTGTAAAAGAAGTACTCTCCCCACGCAGGAATCCCTTTTTTTGAACTTTTCCAACGCGTAATCGCAATTGAATCTCCATCAGAAATTTTGTAATCCCCAGTAAAATCTTCCGTAGGCAATGTTCCGACAATCTCTCCGTTTTCTAAAAATTCAATTTCCACTTCGTGGAGCCAATCGGAGGAATTCGGTTTCGAGCTGGTCTTGCCCTGGTGAATCACCTTGATCATCTGCCAACGCCCAAGCAAATTCTTTGGATCGGTATTGACGTCATCCATACAACTCACCGTTACAACAGCTAATGCTATCATTAATACGGTGACCCGGCCAATGCTTTGATCTTTCATAACTTCACTCTTTTCTAATTGAAACATGGCGAAATGTATAAAACAAAAAACCATTCATTTGTAGTAACAGACCGATGAATGTCCGAACGGTACCGATGAATTATCATATGTTTCAAAACCCCTCAAAAATTGAGGGGTTTTGGAGAGATAAATTCGATAGTTTTATTAAACTTTATCATAACTAAGTGCATTCCATTTTTTATTGAATTTGCTTTAATCGATTTTCTTAGGAATATTCGTTTTCCTTTTAATCCGTAGGTTCAATGAAAAATATCAAGCTTATTGCTCTGCTATGGTGCGGATGCGGCGAAAGTCCTCCGGATGCTCCTACGGGCATAAGGACACCTTAGGCAGAGCATTTTGTTCATCCTTTTAACCGTAGTTTTATGTACACACCTATCACCAACGGATCCCCGGATTCGTTACGCCTGGTGCATTACGGCCAGTTAGTTCAGGATTTACTTTCTCAAACCAGCCCGGATGAATGGATCGGCGACCTCTGGTCGATTTACAGCGGGTATTTTGTCCTGATTACACACCAAATCCGTCGCCAATGACCCTCCCGGTTTTGCCAGGGCTCAGCTACTTTTACAACAGTAATGGCACCTGCCATCATCCTCGGTTGAGCAGCCCGTTCTCATCTTAAATAACACAATCACCATGGAAACGATCAAACAAATCACACTCGATAGCGAATGCGTGGTCATCACGGCGAAACGCGTAATGCTCTCGGACTCGATATTCAACGATGTGAATATGAGCAACATATCGATCACGGACGCCAATCTGAGCGATTTGAAGATCGAAGGGGCGCAGTTGGGCGGGGCGGTGTTTGAGAACATAGGTATGTGCCCGCCAGATCACCCGATGTACGACCCGGATGCGGAACAACGTCCTTTGCATTTCAAACACTGTGATCTGCACAAGAGCAAATTTGTGAATTGCGACCTTCGAGGGGTGGAGCTTTCGGGTTGTAATATAGAAGGCTTTCGGATTGACGGGGTACTGATTTCGGAATTGCTGGCGGGCAGGAGCTAGTCAAATCAACTCCTGCCCGTTTCACCGGAATCAGCGCGTGCGGACTATCTTAAATTGCCGCCGCTCCCCGCCGAGATCCAGCAGAATGATGTAATGGCCCTCTTCAAGCAGCGATTTCTTCAAATCCATACTTGCTTCGCCGTTTTTCACGGTGAATGCTTCACTGTGCAGCACCTTACCGGATGCATTCACGAGCGTCATTTTACCTGCTTTGCCTTCATAAGCCGGCAATGAAATTTTGAAGTGGTCCACCACCGGGTTAGGATATACGTAAGCCGCGTTCCCGCCATCCAATTGTACACTTAGTATCTTACTGAATGCATAGCTTCCGTCCGCATCCACCATTTTCAACCGGTAATAAGCTTGTCCGTCAAAACTGGTCAACGGGTGACCGTCGGTGAGGGTGTAGCTATCAACACCTTCTTCAAAATCAATTTTTCCGAAAGCCCCAAACTGCTTCGCATCGGGTGCACGCTCGATTTCGAAATGACTGAAATTGACCGCATCGGCGATTTGCCAGTCGAGTTTCACGGTTTTTCCTTCGGGTTTTGCACTGAATGAAACTAGGCGGACCGGTAGCGGCTCGGTGGTAGTTTGTATCACAAAACCGCTGAAACCCTCGGTGTCGAACGTTACTTCCCAGCGCTTTAAAGCATCATTCCACACGATATCGTTGTCGTCGGGGTCGATAATGGTGGAGAGGATGGATCCGTAACTGCCCGGCAGGCCTGTTCCATCGCTGCTGGTGCCGGCATATTTGCCGATACGGAGATTTGCCTTGCCGGATGCGTCGTTCGCATTTACTGGCAAATTGCGCGTGCTGCGCGGGGCGGCGTTGAAATCGGTGAATTCTTTCTGGGAAAAATAAAGAGTTATGCGGCCCGTGGCAGTGGCTGCGTTGTTGTCGGGCGTTATTTCGTAATGTCGCGCAACAAATGGGTCTGACCCGAATTGAGGAACGGCGGTTTCTACCCATACTTTTGCATTCACGGTCCCTGTTACCGGGCTGGCGCCGGAAGAGGTGAGTGATGCAATAATGCGGCATCCTCCGGCATTCATCACGTTGGCCGACTGCCCATTTGCGATGTTTGCGGCAGCATTATCCGCCGTTTTGCCGAGATATGGGCCACCAGGATAGTAAATCGTGAGCAAATTGTCGTCCGGGCGCGGCACCACCATGTAATTATTGATATGGTTATAAACGGCGCTCATCGAGCTGCCGCCATTAAAAACTTCGCCGAATACTGAATTGCAATCATTGAATTCGCCCGTTGTGCCGGTCGCACCATTCCCCCAGGTTGCCGACCCTACTCTTCTGCCATTAAGATAGGTCCCGGAATTTAGGATAGTGTAGTTGCCGTCGGGCGATGCTCCTATGTTTGCCCTGAAAAAGTCATCATTGGGAACGCCTACCAGCGAATTGGACGCATTGATTTCCCCTGCGCTACCGCCGTTGCCGTTACCCCAGGTCACCGCACCGCCCTTGACATTGGGTGAAAGATAATTGCCACTTTTAACTACATAATTACCGTTAGGAAGCGGAGTCAGCATATTCAGCACAGAAGTGCCGCCGTATGCATTGGAATAAAGTGAATTCGTTTCCGTCACCATGCCGGAGGCCGGTTTGGTCCCGTCCATCCAGGTAACCGCCCCCGCATTGGCCAATGTGCCGGAATCCCAGTCCCTGCTCCCGATTACATAGTTCCCGTTTGCCAACGGGAACACACCATCACTGCCGATGGCATCGCCATTCAGACGGCCGACAATCGCAATGGCATCAGTAATGGTGCCGCTGATGCCCGTCGTACCATCGGCCCAAACCACTGCGCCGAGGTTGTCTCCATTGCTATTCACCCATTTGGGATTGACTATCACATAGTTACCATTTTTCAACGCCACAGCCGTACCCAGTCTTTCCGCCGCCACGGTACCGGTCATCGAATTGGAGGCACTTACTTCTCCCACAGTCGGGCCCGACCCGTTGCACCAAGTAATAGCGCCGACTGTCGGAGTGGTACCATTGCCCCAGCTCCACGACACCACCAGGATATTACCATTGGTAAGCGGTACCGCTCTCCCTCCTACAAAATCGAATTCGTGCGTACCGACAAGCGAATTGGCAGTACTAACTACGCCCGTAATGCCCGTCGAGCCATTGCCCCAGGTAGCCGCACCCGCCATTTGAGCCGCCCCGTTTTTCCAGTAACTGCTGCCCACCATGTAATGCCCGTTGGTGAGTGCAGTTACAACAGCGCCCACCTGGTCGTTGGCCTGCGCGCCTACGAGCGAGTTGGCGGTACTTACCTCCCCGATCAGCCCGGTAGTGCCATTCACCCAGGTGGCCGCTCCCGCAGTTGCCGCACTGCCGTTGCGCCAGTTAGGACTGCAAACTACAAAATTACCATTGGCCAACGGAGTAACGCCTCCGTAACCCACCTGGTCGTTAGGATTGGCACCTACGAGGGAGTTGGCCGTGCTAAGGACGCCGGATGTCCCGGTGGCGCCATTGCAAAGTGTCACCGCACCGGCATCGCTGATAGGCCCATTGTCCCAGTTTTTAGTCACAACCACATAATTACCGTTGGTAAGCGGCACAATATTGCCGGTTGTCCCCACCAGATCGTTGCCCCAGGCCCCGAAGAGCGAATTAGCGGTGGACACATAGCCAACGCGGCCCGTGCTACCGCTGCACCAAGTGGCGGCGCCGAGCGAGGTACCTGTCCCGTTCGTCCAGCGATAGCTGCCCACGACGTAGTTACCATTGGCCAGCACGGTCACGCCGCCGATACTCACCTGATCCATGTAAGAGCTGCCCATGAGTGAATTAGTCGATCCTACATAACCCGAAAGCCCTGTCAGGCCATTCACCCACGTCACGGCCCCTACCCTGGACAGGTTGCCGGAATTACAATATTCGCTGGACGTCACAAAGTTGCCATTCGGAAGGGCGTACACCCGTTGTCCGATCTGGTCATTTTCGTACTGACCCTTCAAAGTACTGATCAGGGCAAGGGTTTTCCCATTATAAAGCTGCACAATGCCACAGTTCTTCCGCCCCGGTTCGCTGTGGTTATAGTTGGAATAAACAAAATTGCCGTTAGTCAACACCGTCACTTGTGAACGCTGGGGGAATTCGTATTTACTAACAGGTAATGCAATATCGACGGTTTGTGCATCAGCGCTGTGTAATGCGGCCTGCATCCAAAAAACCGTCAGGAAGAATAGTAAAGGTTTTTTCATTGCACCCGCGGGAAACTGCATTTCTCCCGTTTGCGCGGCAGCGTACCTTAGAGAAGCGCCTGTGTGCAAAGCATTCAAATAGCATACCCATAATTCCCCCGAAAAGCAGTATAATAATTGTTTTTTCATAGCGTCATGTGTCAAGCGTGAAACAGGAAGATATGTATTTGTAACTAGCAAATACATTTACGAAGATATGAGAAATCACTAACATATCTTTCTTCCGCAAAACGATCGGCATGATTGACAATTTACCGGTAGCCCGACTACATCTACTATAATTTACATTCAAAACCGCATACTCAATCCCCCATTAAATACCCCTTTATACCCATAACCCAATTCCATAAATATCCCCACCTTATCACCTATCCGCAATCCGGCGGGCGTCACTTGGAATGTGTAGCCGAACTCGGTTTCGGTCTGTACTTCGTAAAAGCTTTTGCGTTTGACAAAAAAACCGACACCCGCCGTGCCGTAAAATTGAAATGCACGCTGTTTTGCCCAGTATACAGTTGCCTCACCGGCGGTGGTTAGCGAACGTCGTTTCCAGCGGTCGTTGACGGCAAAATCGGGTATCCAGCGGTCCGGCGCCGGGTTGTATACCGAAGTTCCGCCTACTGCCAGTCTTTCCGAAAGATTGTACTTATAGCTCAGCGACCAGGCTGCCCCCGGGACTGTCACCTCTTCGGGATCGTTGATCAACGCGCTGAGTAAAAGTATAATAGCATCCGCAAATGCATTTTCCGAAACCATCATCCCGCCTCCGGCATTTAGTTCGCTTTTTCCTTTATCCTGTGATTCTGCCGGCGCCGGCGCGCAGCATAAGATGCCTGACAAAATGAACACTTTAATCAAAGGGGTTTTCATAGCGGGTAGTTTTTTGTTCTGTTCAAATTAACTTCACGACTATTATTTTATACCTTGTCCAAAGACATCAGTTCGGCATGTTGTACGACAAGATTTTGCATTGTCGTACGACAATGCACCGATATCCATTTTCATTTCAATTATAAATGCAGCTCTCCGAAGAATTAAAACCGCTATATCATTTACTGGAAGCTTCCAAATTCATGGTTTCGGAGGAAATCAGGGAGAAATTTCAGCAGAATCTGAAAAGATTTATGATCCCCAAAGGACGCGTGCTGGTCGATTTGGGACAGGTGAGCCCGTCGTTGTATTTTATTGAAAAAGGGGTCATGCGTACGTATTACCTGCGCGGGTCTGAGGATATTACTTCGCTGCTGGTCTCGGAAGGCGATATCGTTTGCATTGCGGAAAGTTTTTTATTGCAAAAGCTCTCAAACGAAGTTTTGGAAACCCTGGAAGACACCACCGTTTATGCGATTTCCTATGGTTCATACCGGAAACTCGTGGAAGAAGATGCCTACATGGGCAAGCTGGCGGTGAAGCTTTTGGAACAACACCTCATTAATTTCACGGATAAGGTGAAGGTCTTCAAATATTTGTCTGTGGAAGAGCGCATCGCGCATTATATCGCTCAGCCGTCGTCACTTTTCCGCCGCATTCCCGACCATTATATTGCCACTTACCTCGGCACTACGCCGGCCACATTCAGCCGCTGCCTGAAAACCATGCAATTCGACAAAAACCGCCCTTGACACCACCGCAGCGAGTGTGTATTTTGCATAAAGTTTGCATCCACAACGTCCCCAAAAACCTACCGCCATGGCCGATTATTCCGTCAAACTGCTCGCCAAAAAGCCTGTTACCCATAATGTAAATGCCTACACGGTGGAGAAGCCGGCGGGTTTCACCTATACGCCCGGCCAGGCGACGGACTTTTCGATACAAAAAGACCCATGGACGACAGAAAAGCGGCCATTCACTTTTACATCGCTGCCCACCGCGGATACGCTCGAATTCACGATCAAATCTTATACCGACCATGATGGCGTAACGAATGCATTGACGAAAGTCCAGCCGGGCGACCATTTCGAAATCGGCGACGCCTGGGGCGCCATCGAATACAAAGGCGAAGGCGTATTTCTCGCGGGCGGTGCCGGTATCACGCCTTTTCTGGCTATTTTCAGGGATTTGTATTCCAAAGGAGAGGTCGCGGCAAACCAGCTTTTCTTCTCCAACCGTACTACGGCCGACATTATCCTCAAAGAAGAGCTCGAAAACATACTAGGTGATCATTTCTTTAACCTTATCTCAGATGAAAATGCAGAGGGTTACTATCACGGCCGGATCGACAAGGCTTTCCTGCAACAACACGTCACCCATTTCGACCAGCCGTTCTACGTCTGCGGACCGGATGCATTCACGGAATCGATCCTGAAAGCGTTGGAAGAACTGGGTGCTAAGGCTGAGACATTGGTATTCGAGAAGTAAAATGCCTTTTCGAAAGGGTGCCCGGCTTGATTCATATATAGCCAAACTGTTCGAGCTCCACATACGGGTTTTTGAGCTGAATACTCCGTCCTACCGGCACGATCAGGTACGTTTCGTCCGCGAGGCCCAGCACTTCCTTATAGAAATGGTCTGAAATCAGAATGCCTTTCCGGGCCTTTTGTTCCAGAATTACCTTTCCCATTTGCTCTACATTAATGGGTGAGAGCGCTGCAAACGGCTCATCCAGCAATGTAAATACGACTGGCATTAGCAACACGAGCAACGTCCCGACGAGCCGGCGGTTACCGGTCGATAAATCACCTATCCGGGTGCGGTCATATTGTTCAAGGCTTTCAAAATGATGGCATAATGCCGTAAAATCGACATTATACAACCTACACACATCACGCACACGCAGGCTGGCGGGTAAAAACGGATGCTGCGGCAGATAGCTGACCAGCCCGCGATGTTGGTAAGGATGCGAAAAATAGTCCCTATCCACCCTCACTGACTGGCTCTGGCCGCGGAGCGTACCGAAAATCATCTGCATCAAACTGGATTTCCCAGTCCCGTTACGACCCAGCAACCCTGTAACATGGCCGGTTTGGAGCTTAATGTAAATATTTTGAAGAATTTTCTGTCCTTCATATTCCAACCACATGCTGTCGGCTTCGAGAATGCGGCTGTTCATTTTATCCATTCGGAAGATAATTGGATAACACCCATTGATAAAGCGAAGAGGACAAAATCGATGATAAAGGCCGAGATGAAAAGCTGCCGCCCGGAAAGGTTTGCATTAGCATAAAAGAAAAACAGATGTGCATACCTGCGACGCAAAACGTAAATGGTAGTGCCTTGCAGGAAACATTTGAAAAGTATCAGTGCGGGTACTAATACGTACAAATCACGGCCCGTCGGCCGGCCCAACGCGAACCACGCGGTCATTGGGATAACCCACAGGTAAAATCCGAACGAACGATAAAAGATGGCTAACAGATGCAATTTTGTCTTCATTCAGAGCATCTTAACAATTGATATTCGCTAAAATAATAGCCAACCTTTCAACTAATTCAGGTTTAAGGATTTTTAACAACTTCCGAACTCCCCTTTCCCACCCGTCTTCATTTCCAATATTTTAACGAAATATAAGTTTGATAACTAAATTTTAGTTATACCTTTGGATCATGGAACCGATTACGCATTCTGAAGAAAACATCATGCGCATTCTCTGGGAGCTTGGAGAAGGCGTTGTGCATGACATTATTGAAAAATTGCCCGAGCCGAAGCCGCCCTACACCACGGTGTCGTCGATCGTACGGTTACTGGAAAAGAAGGGCTTTATTGATCACAAGGCTTATGGAAAAACTTATGTATACTTCCCTGCCGTTACCCGCGAGCAGTACGCACGGCGGTCATTTTCCGATTTGATGAAGCATTATTTCCAGGGATCTCCGAAGAATGTCGTTTCGTTTATGATGGAGGAAAATACCCTGAAACCGAACGAAATCGATGATTTGAAACAGCTGATAGACTCCTACTACCCAAAATCCTGATCGTTATGGCCGGCATATATCTCTTGGAAGTAAACCTCTGCCTTGCCGCTGCGATCCTGCTTTACAGGACCACATTTCAAGGCCTTACCTTCTTTGGAGCCAACCGGTTATACCTTCTTTTTGCGATGGTATTCAGCATTGTTGCACCCGCGCTGAAACTGCCACTCTCGTCCGGTCATTGGGAGGTGCCTTCGAGCGTAGCTATGCGTTTCATTCCCAACCAAGCATTGCCCGAAGTCATTACAGGACATTCTTCGCAATGGCATTTGCCGGACATTTCGTACATCCCTTGGATAATTTATGGCTGCATTACGGCCTGGCATTTGTACAAATTGTTTGCAGACATTTTCGCGGCCGTGCAACTGATCAGGAAATATCCGTCCAGAAAACTGGGAAACGTGCGTCTCGTGTTGGTAAATGATGAAATACCGGCCTCATCCTTTTTCAATTACATTTTTATCAATCCAAAACTACGCGACAGCGAGTCCCTACGCACCTGCCTCGCGCACGAGCTGGTACATTGCAGGCAAGCGCACACGGGCGACTGGCTGCTCATCCGCTTCCTCAGCGCTTGCTGCTGGTTCAACCCGCTGATGCGTTTTTGGCGTGAGGCTGTCACGGCCAACCATGAATTTATCGCCGACGAACAAGCCGCCCGGCAAGCCGGGAGATTTCGCTATACGCATTTGCTCCTGAACCTGTCGTCATCTACGCAAATCTCAACCCTGCATTACTTTTCATATTATGGTCAAATCAAATCACGGATTATCATGTTACATCAAACTCCATCCCGGGCCGTTAGCCGGCTCCGCTTCCTGGTAACAGTGCCAGTGGCTGCATTAATGCTGTTCGTTTTCTCCTGCGAAAGACCGGCTGGTGAGGCAAGCAGCATTTCAGAATATCTCAACAAAGACCTCGTCGGCATGTGGGAAAATATGAATCGCATTACGATCAACGACAACGACGGCAAAACGCCCCGCGATTTCCCCGAACGCTCGGGCGACGTGCAAGTGTGCCTGTCGAAGCTGGAACTTCGGGCTGACGGCCATTTTGAAATGCAAGACGCTACGAATACCCACAAACTCGCCGGCACGTGGCGAAGCAACAGCGCGGGTAACGAAGTGCAGCTTTTCTGCAAGAATGAGAAGTCAGGAACGTCGGTCATTGCCTTGCAGCTCGAAGGCGACGGAAATGGCGCGATGGAAGCCTGGCAGCATTACACTGCCGACGACAAGCTTTCAGCCGGCCGCGTATTTTACGAATACAGAAAACTTTAAAATTTTTTGTTCTTTATAACTAAATTTTAGTTATAAAACGAAACAACAGTAATACAAGTTGGGATTCATGAAGTAGAAAGCCCTTCGGACCACACATCCGAAGGGTTTTCTCTGTTTTATAGATATTGATTACTACACCCCCGCCTTTTTCTCCCGCATTCGCTTCACGATCCGCACCGCGGTCATGATCACGATCGCGAATGCAATCAATCCGAGCACGCCCCATAGCCAGTCGACCGTGTTTTTTAACACCACCAAAAACACGATGGAGAACAGGAATATCGTCGCTACTTCGTTGAAAAGCCGCAATTGGAATGAACTGTACCGAAACTTACCCGCACGGAGTTCCAGCAATATCTTGCGGGTAATGGAATGGTAGGCTAAGAGGCCAACCACGAACAGTAGTTTCAGCTTCATCCAGCCCTGATCGAGCCAGGCGGGCGTAATGTAAAGCATGGCGGTACCGCACAGCAATGCGAGCCAGCACGCGGGCGTCATGATCGCATTGAAGAGCAATTTCTCCATTTTAGTAAATTGCGCAAGGAGGATTTCGCGCTCGGGGCTGGGCTTGTCGTTGGCCTCGGTGTGATACACAAACAGCCTGGGCATATAAAAAAGCCCTGCAAACCAGCTCACTACGAATATGATATGGAGCGCTTTGAAATGAAGATAGGTCATAAACTACCGCAGATTTGGTGCCGCCGGGATTTGACTGTTCCCCGATCTTTTGGCCTTCAAATTTCGTAAATATTATAGGATTACGGTGATAAAACTTTATTGACGCCGTAATCGTTACCGAAACAGTGATAACCCGTATTTTATGATGAGAACCACCATCCCGATTTTCACGTTTATATTTTTGTGCTGCGCGGCCTTGGTGTCGTGCGCACAAACGGACAAAAAACACAAGAGCAAAATGGACAAAGAAACAGCCTCAACCGCACTCGACGAAAGCAACGTTGATACCGCGAACACACAAATCGCAACATTTGGTACGGGATGTTTCTGGTGCACCGAGGCCGTGATGGAATCGCTGGAAGGCGTCAAAAAAGTGGTTTCCGGCTATTCGGGAGGGCATGACCCCAATCCCAACTATAAAGCCGTATGCACGGGTACCACCGGCCACGCGGAGTGCGTGGAAGTGACTTACGATCCCAAGGTGATCAGCTACGCCGACCTGCTGGAAGCATTCTTCCGTAGCCACGACCCGACCACACTGAACCGCCAGGGAAATGATGTAGGCACGCAATACCGTTCAGTCATTTTTTACCATACCGACGAGCAGAAGCAGCTTGCGGAAACAGCTAAGGCTGAACTGGACAAATCGGGCGCCTACGCGAATCCGATTGTAACCGAAATCACCAAATTCCAGAAGTTTTACCCGGCGGAAGACTACCATCAGAATTATTTTGCCAACAATCCCGAGCAAGGCTACTGCGCCTTCGTGATTGCACCAAAACTGGACAAATTCAAAAAGGTCTTTAAGGATAAGCTCAGGAAGCACATCTGATTTTGGATTAAATAAAGATGGCAAAACCACTTATAAAGTGGGAAACTCCGGTTAATAACTATAAATGGCACAAGTTTTGAAGCATTGAAATAAAGGCTTTAATTTGTGCCATTATTCTTTAACAATAACTAATCTATTACGATGAAAAAGACTCTATTCATGCTGGTTGTTGCCGCTCTTTTCAGCGCAGCTTCCGAGAAGGCGTTCGCCCAATTTGAGAAAGGAGATAAATTATTGAATGCTGGTATCAACCTTGGTGGTACGTATGGCGGCGGCGGCGTCGGCGTAGGTGCTTCGTTCGAAGGTGGAGTACATGACTTCGTCAGCGTAGGTGGCCAGGCTGACTTTACAACCTGGAACTACGGCTACGTCGGTTACAAGTGGAGATACAACTTCTTCACAATCGCAGCAAGAGGTTCGTACCACTACGGCAAGCACTTCCTGAAAATGGACAATCTTGATTTGTACGCAGGTCCGTCATTGGGTTACCGTGTTTCTTCTTTCAGCGATCCTGATGGCTGGTCAGGCGTTTACGATGACGGCTACGGAAGCGGCGTTTTCTTCGGTGTGTTCGCGGGTGCACGTTACTACTTCAAGCCTAACATGGGCGTATTTGCAGAAGTGGGTTACAATGCATCTCCACTGAAAGCAGGTATCGCATTCAAATTCTAAGAAAATTCAAGTCAAAAAAAGCGGGCTCCGAGGTATTCGGAGCCCGCTTTTTTGTTTCCCTGCCTGCTAGAAATTCACTGCCAATGTGAGGCTTCCAGCTCGCTGCGATGGGCTGTATGACGGCCGGATGCTGATCGTCAAAGGCTCACCGCGGCGGATGAGCTCCCGGCGGATCCTGCTTGCCTTGGCACCGTTTTTACCACCTTTCACAAACCCAACGGTACCGAATGTGATCGCACCCGCAAAACCTCCGAGCATCATGTATGCGCCCTTGCGCGCGCGTAGTTCATCCTGGTAGCTTTTGTAATTGCCATTATCATCCATAGCACTGGCTACAATACCCGTACCGATCGCCGCGACAATAACGCCTACCGAAGTACCCGCAATGCCCATTACCATCCCCGCTTTTGAACGCGTTTTATAATAGGTATACATACTCCGCAAATGCTCGGGTGAAGAATTTCTGACATCCTCTGCGAACTGCACCGATGGCTTTACCGGCCCATTAACAGGCTTGCGCACCGCGGGACGTGTCTCCTGCGGCTTTGCGGCCGGCGCTGGTTTTGTAGGAGAATAGTAATTCTGCACTTCCAGCGTGGCCTCAAACGTTTCCTCTTCACCGTTCCCATAGAGGATCGAAGCGATTTCGGACTTCTTAACGGAAAAAAGCGGCCCCTCGGGGTCGCTTATCTTCTTGTACTTCACTACCTGATCGTCCACTTCCTGGATATACACTTCCAGTTTGGACTCGTCGCGCAGCCTGATCACATCTGCCTTTCGCGGCGTCTGCGCATTTGCCTGAACGACAAATAAGAGCATTAACATGGCTAGAAGCAGATTTTTCAGCTTTGGTAAAATTACTTTCATGTGGGAAGGACTTTTTGTAACTGATTTAACCCTATGAAAGTAATCAATTTACCGCAATCAGAACGTCAACCTCAGCCCGAGTTGTGCCGATTTATTGAACGGATCGACGCGCGGCGTTATGCTGAAAGTCGTCAGCGGCTGGTTCCGTCGTTGCAGTTCGTTCTTGATCTTTTCGGCCTTCTTACTGTGAATTTTATAATTTTTAAAGCCAATTAACCCGAAAACAACACCTACCGCCGGGCCCGCGATCGCAAGCGAAGTTCCGATCGTCTTGTTATCCGGGCTGTCGCCAGTGCTGGCTACGATAATACCGGATACCAATGTTGCCACGGCCACAGAAGTAAATACAATGGCGCCTTGCCTGCCATCCATTGCCCGGTTATGGTGATACTCATATTTATCCCGCAGCTGATCTGAATTAGCCATCACCACGCTTTTCTCGAACGGGTCGGTGGGCAAATTGTTCATATCCGCATACTGTCCGACGCTATCGGGCGGAATACGGCCCGGGGGAATGGAATCTTTGACATTGATCGTCTTCCCGTTTTTCAGCAACACACGCGCCACCTGATCCAGGTAAATGTAGGTAGCTGCGCTGTCGGCCTTGCCCAGGTCACGATAGTTGATCTTTTCGTAGCTCATTTGCGTGATGAGCGCCTGGATGCGCGAACTGTCGCGCTTGACGATCACATCATTTTTCCTGCCGGTTTGCGCCGTGGCAGCGAAACTCACCAATGCCAACAGCAGGGTAAGCGGCAGAAAAGAGGTAGGTTGTAACGTGTGTGCCCGCATAGTTTTAGGTTTTTTGAATGAAAAAAGATGGTTTAAACGTACACAACTTTTAACATTCAACAAAAACCGTGCTATTACACCCCGAATTTATTGAGCTGCTTCACCAGCACTTCAAAATCCTTAGGGTAGGGCGCCTCCACGCGTATATCCTCGCCGTTCATAACCGCAAACGAAAGCGACCGCGCATGCAACGCAACCCGCTGAATAAGAGGCTGTTCCTCGGTGTCTTTTTTCAGATTGAACTTCCTTTTCAGGCTTGAAAGGAAAATAGGCTCGCCGCCATATTGCGGATCGTTCACGATCGGCGCTTTGAGGCACGACAAATGTACCCGAATCTGGTGCATACGCCCTGTAATGGGGATACATTCCACTAAAGTATAGCCGCGATATACCTGCAAAGTATTGAATATCGTCTCTGCCTCCTTTCCTTCCGCCCGGTCGATCTTCACGGCGGTTCCGTTCTTCAATGGCAGGATCGGCAGGTAAACCGACACGCCTTCCAGGTCGTGGATACCGTTCACTACCGCGTGGTACCGTTTGGTAACTTCGCGATGCTCAAACTGCATCGCCAGATGTCGGTAAGCAGCCGGATTTTTAGCAAATGCCAACGCACCGGAGGTCTCCTTATCCAGGCGGTGGGCGGCTTGCAATTCGGGATTATATTCTTTGGCGAGTCTCAGCACGCTTCCTCCGCGGTCGGCCGTACGTTCATCCAGCGTTGCCAGATGCGGCGGCTTATTCACCACCAGAAAATCCTCGTCCTCGAATATGATAATGTCTTTGAAATTGATCTTCATGATATTGCTATAAAAATAATCCGGATGATGCGCCTCATCGGGCCATTCATCCGGATTCTCTTGGCCATTGGCCTTTATCCGTTACAAAGATAATTATACTATTTGTTTCTGTAAACTTCTTTGCGGTTCCCTACTTTTACAATCTCTACTATTAGCTGGCGATCTTCAATTTTGTAGATAATGCGATATTGCCCTACCCGCACTCGATAACTGTTGTTAAAATTTTCCAGTTTCTTAACCCCGCTGGGCCTGGGGCTATTCGCAAGGGAATCAATTGTTTCAATTATTTTAATTCTGAAAGTCTTCGGAATCTGCTGAATCTCTTTCAAAGCAGAATTCTTGATTAAGACCTTATACATGGCTCAATCCATAGACAAAAGATCCCTACGTGCTTCCTCCCAGTTAATCGACTCTTCGTCCTTTCTGGTCTCGATAGCGACGGCGTCTTCAATGTCTTCAAGAATATCTGCGAGGTTTTCACGATGTTTCAGTAAATCCAAATCGATAACAACCGCCTTTTTGTGACCTACCTCATCCGTCAGATAGCTAACTCCTTTCATAGCACATTCCCATTTTGAATTTTATCCAAGTTAGCCAAAATCAGCATCTAAACCAACGCACTAACCTTCGTAGGGTTCGGGTTGATAGTGTCCGACTCGACAAGTCCGTCGCGAAGGCGGACGATGCGGTGCGCGTAATGCGCGATGTCCTCTTCGTGGGTTACCATCACGATCGTGTTCCCTTTGCTGTAAAGCTGGTCGAACAGGTCCATGATTTCGTAAGAAGTCTTGGAATCGAGGTTACCGGTCGGTTCGTCGGCGAGCAGGATACTCGGTTCGTTTACGAGCGCACGGGCAATGGCAACACGCTGGCGCTGACCACCCGAGAGTTCATTCGGCTTATGCCCTGCCCGGTTCTCCAATCCTACGTTTTTAAGGGATTGCATCGCCTTTTCCGTCCTGTCGGCCTTGCTCAACCCTGCGTAAATGAGCGGCAAAGCCACATTATCCAGTGACGACATCCTCGGAAGCAGGTTAAATGTCTGGAATACAAACCCGATTTCCTTGTTACGGATCTCCGCCAGCTCGTTTTCCGTCATGTCACTCACGTCCTTGTTATTCAGGACATATCTTCCGGTCGTAGGCGTATCGAGGCAGCCAATAATGTTCATCAAAGTCGATTTCCCCGAGCCCGACGGCCCCATAAACGCCACATATTCCCCCTTGTTAACCGAAATGGTAACGGATTTGAGCGCCTGGATAATCTCGCTACCCATTATGTAGCGTTTAGCGATCTCGCTGGTTTCTATGATTTTCATGAAGACGATTTTTCAGTAGGAATATAGCTGTTATGAGTCAGGATGCAGATGAAATTTTATGAAAAAACCCATGCACAAAAAACGAAGCCAGGATCACAGGCGGGGGAATGTCCTCATTAATCACTTGCCCTTCCCGCTTCCAGAACCCCGCAGACTCAAACCGCGCTTCGGATTCGCCATCACTCACTGCCCATTTGCCACGCAGCCACGAATCGAGCCGCCAGTAGTAATGCACGCCGCCGTAGGTGATCTGCGCTTTGCTACGAAAAACATTGTAATCGATGCTACCCAGCACATTTTTCCCTTGGATGTCACAAATCTCGGTGCGCGATTGGAAAAACCCTTTACTCTTGAATGTGAGCATGTAGCCGTCCAGCTCACCACGGCCGTCGTATTTCCAAAGGGTTGTTTTCAGTATCCCGGCGATGACTTTACCCCGGAAAATCCGGCATTCCGTTTCAGTGAAATTGGATTTCCAGGACAAAGCCGCCATTGATGAAGAGTAATTTTGAGATGGCTAAAATATTAAATCATCAAAATTCCGCTCTTTGTTTTTCGATAAGTGCCCGCATGGGCTGATAGCGCGCCAAAAAACGCTGATAACCGGCAGGCAATGCATACTGCTTTACCTTCACCTCCCCCTCCGCCGCCTGTCCGAGCAAGCCTTGTTCAAGGTTCAGAAATGCATATTGTTCCCAAAGTTCGGGAGCATATTCATTGTACCGCAATGCATCCAGCACTAGCTGATAAGCGTGTTTCACCTGTTTTTTGCCCCGATAATATTCCGAGGCCGCCGACACAATGCGCGCATCGAACGGATTGGCACGCACGGCACTTTGAACATTTTGCGCAGAAAGCGATTTCGAAACCGCCGCAAACAGTGAATCTGTCACCGATTTCGGTCCGACGCCCGAGAATAATGACTGTTTCAACTGCTCTATCGTCGCATTTTGCTGCTTATCCTGGATTTTATCAAGCAATACCACGGCCACCTCCTTTTTATCGGACAATGCATTCGCTACCGCCATCCCGATTGTCCCTTCAATCCCTTCCACAGGAGATAATGCTTCGATTGCCTTATCGTACAGCCCGAGTTGCAGCAGCCAGTGCCCTAATATCTTATGGTACAAATCACTCTTTTCTCCTTCTTCCGCCGCCCAGCCGGTGAGCGTTTCCAGTGCTCTTAATTTATTCCCGCTATAAAATTCCGGGTACAACGCTGCGAGGGACAAATCCTGCGATAGTACCGGATTTTTTACCGCCAGTTTCGGCAACAATGCGGCCGGTAGCGAATCAAATGCAGCCTGATTTGTGGCATAGTTGAGTAAATAAGCCAGAGATGAGACGCTCAAAAGCGAATCTTTGGGGATCGCATTCTTGTTAAAATCCTCTTTATGAAACTGCTGCCTCATATTCTGAACTGCCAGCCAGTTGGCCTGCCACGAAAGGTAATCGCGCTTGTCGGAACCCGCAGCAAGGGAATCCAGCAGGCCGGCGTCTGTACTTTTGGCAAGGATCGCGAGCAGGTTGGTAGCCGGGATTTCCGGACGGACTGCATTAGCCTTCGCCAGATCCAGGTAATAATAAGCTGAATCGGCGACATTGGTTTTCGAATAGAGCATTCCAAGGTTGTTCAGCAACTCGCCATTGGCCGGAAAGCGGCGAAGGCCTTCCTGTAAGCTGTATACGGCGTCAAAAAACAGGCTTTCCTGCATCAGGATCCCACTCAGGCCCGCGTAGGCCTGCGGGGAAGGATTTTTCAATAACGACTGCCTGAAATAATACGCGGCTGCATTGCGGTCGCCCTGTTTCAATGCAATGGACGCGAGCGCGTAGTTCGATTTATGGTTTTGAAATTCCTGTTGCAATGCAAGTTTATAGTACTGCTCGGCAAGGGGAAATTCCTCCGTGGTGGAATGCAAATCGCCCAATCCATTGAAATAACCGGCAATCGCCTGATTAAGAGGAAGAAGCCGTTGCATGGAGAACAATATCACCACCCCCGCAAAGCCAAAGAGCCGTGTTTGCGTCAGCCCGAAACGGAGTGGTTTGTACAAAACCTTATAAACAGCCAGTTTCTGCTGAAACAGCTCGTAGAAGTTGATCAACACATAAAACAGGAAAAGCAGGCCCATCGCCAGCTGCCCCTGCACAATCGTATCTTCCAGCGTTTCGAGCACAGGATCGTTCGCGGTACCGGCCATTAAGCCGCCAAATGAAGCCGCAACAATAAACAACCCGATGTAAAGCCAGAAACCTGTGGTCCTGAACGGGAGCAGCCCCTGGGTAGAATCCGCCCGGCGCCGGAACCCCCAGATACCGAGTACGCCGGACAGTAATGCGAGGTAAAAAGGATTGATCAAAGTCACATTCCAGTCTATCTGCCGGGTGTTTTGGAGGTATATCAATAATAATAGCAGCAAATACAGCACGCTGATCACGATGAACTGCACCAATCCCGAGCGGCCTTTGCCGGACTGTCCGCTCGTGCTAAGCCAAACAAGGCCCGCCATAATTTCAGTCGCGGAAACCAGCAGGAAGAGCATGGTAACAACGAGCCACAACGGAAAGGAATAGGCGGCAGCCGTGAGCGCCGGAACCGGCGATACCGACCCGAATGCAACCAGTACTGCTAACAGCAATGAAACACCGGCGATGCCCGCAATGCGCGTACCAATGCCGAGATCGGGCCGGAATGCGTGAAAATAGTAGGTTACACCTCCGTACAAAACAGTAGCTGTCAGAAACAAAAGCCGGTTTTCAGCTCCGAAAACACGTAATGTTTCCAACCTCGCGAATGCGAGGAATAAAATGAAGAGGATCGTTCCAGCCAGGTACCAGAACCGCGACATGGTCGTCAAGGCAGCGAGCACGAGCGAAAGGCCGAGCAATGCACCGATCCAGAACAGATAAACCGTCACGGCATTGACCTCCATCACCGATGACATAAAGCTCTCCGTCACCAAGTGCGTGGGCGTCGAAATGCCATATTGCCATTGCCCGAGTTGCAGCACATCCACCACGGCCGTCGTTTCCGACAGCTCGCTTACCACATTCCACCGCACCACATTTCCCAGCGGATCAATGCATTGCCAAACCAGGAAGGCCAGTCCCAAAATCAAAACCAGGAAAGCGCCGACAGCCATCCGCCGCTCGGACGGCGACCACACCTTCCAGAAAAGTAAATCGTTCATATTATGTATTTTAAATCGGAAGCCGGTCAGAGACCGGTTATCTCCACCAAATCGTTCGTTTCGAGCAAAGTCAATGCTGACCCCAAATTTGCCTCGAAAATTTCTTTCAATCTATTTTCGGATGTATTTCCACACGTCAGCCAAATGACTTTCGGCGGACTGCCGAAGCGGTTTAGTAACGAAACGAAGTCGTCGTCCTTTGTTATGACAATCGCATTTTTTGTTTTAGAAAAAGCAAATATCTCTTCGTCCTCGGCATGGCGGAGGTCCAGAAATTGCGCTGAGAAACATGGGATTTCGAAATTCTCGGTGATCCAGACAGCGAGCGCCGGAGGTAGTTGAGCGTCGAGTATAATCATCAGGCCGCTTGCAGAACGGGGTGGTTCAGTTTGGCTGCTGCGTAAAGCAGGCACGCGGTAATGTCTTCCGGTTCGAGGTCCGGCAGTTCTTCTGTAACAATCTGTTCGGGCGTAAGACCTGCCGCCAATAACTCAATCACATCGGTCACGCGGATACGCATATTCCTGATGCAAGGTTTGCCCCCGCATTGTTTAGGATTAAATGTAATACGTTCCAAAAACTGCGTGTTCATCTGCGTTTTGTCAGCGTTCAATTCAAATTTAGGCGATTTTAACAACTATCTCAAACCGTTGAGCGGTTCCAGGTGTAGTCAAAAAGTTCCCGCTTCACCCCTGACAAACCCACTTTCCGGAAATATTAAACACAGTTTTCGGGAAAAACGGGTAATTTTCTAAAAAATATCCAAATTTTCGTCCCGTCTGCTATTGGTACTGACCAAATTATCTCCTACTTTTGCGGTCTGAAAAAAACCTCATCCGAGATAATCAAAATTATATAATGGCAAACGCAGCAAACGTAGGAAAAATTACGCAGGTAATTGGCCCGGTTGTAGACGTATCATTTGAGGACAGCGGACGTATCCCTGCGATCCTTGATGCGTTGGAAGTCATCAAACCAAACGGTCAGAAAGTAGTTCTTGAGTGCCAGCAGCACCTGGGCGAAGACCGTATCCGTACTATCGCGATGGATAGTACAGAAGGTATGCAACGCGGCATGCAGGTTACTCCGCTTGGAGCGCCTATCAAAATGCCGATCGGCGAAGGCATCAAAGGACGTCTGTTCAACGTAATCGGTGAAGCGATCGACGGTCTTACTCCCCTTGATTCTTCAAATGGAATCTCCATTCACCGCGCAGCTCCGAAATTCGAAGAGCTGGCAACCGCTACTGAGGTACTTTTCACAGGTATCAAGGTTATCGACCTTCTTGCTCCTTACGTAAAAGGTGGTAAGATCGGTTTGTTCGGTGGTGCGGGTGTAGGTAAAACCGTATTGATCCAGGAGCTGATCAACAACATCGCGAAAGCATATTCCGGTCTTTCGGTATTCGCCGGTGTAGGTGAGCGTACACGTGAAGGTAATGACCTGATGCGTGAGATGATCGAAGCGGGTATCATCAAATACGGCGAGGATTTCAAGCACAGCATGGAAGAAGGCGGCTGGGATATCTCCAAAGTTGACTACAATACACTGAAAGATTCGCAGGCAACATTCGTGTTCGGCCAGATGAACGAACCTCCTGGCGCACGTGCTCGTGTGGCTTTGTCAGGTTTGACAATGGCTGAGTATTTCCGTGACGGAGATGGTGAAGGACAAGGCCGCGATATTCTTTTCTTTATCGATAACATTTTCCGTTTTACACAAGCTGGTTCGGAGGTATCCGCTCTTTTGGGACGTATGCCATCTGCGGTAGGTTACCAGCCTACGCTTGCTACTGAAATGGGCCAGATGCAGGAGCGCATTACGTCTACAAAACGTGGTTCAATCACTTCCGTACAAGCGGTTTACGTACCTGCGGATGACTTGACTGACCCTGCGCCTGCAACAACATTTGCCCACTTGGATGCTACGACGGTATTGAGCCGTAAAGTATCCGAGAAAGGCATCTACCCTGCTGTGGATCCGCTTGACTCCGCTTCACGTATCTTGAATGCAGAAACATTGGGTGCTGCGCACTACGACTGTGCACAACGTGTGAAAAACATTCTTCAGCGTTACAAAGAATTGCAGGATATCATCGCGATCCTTGGTATGGAAGAACTTTCCGAAGAGGACAAACTGGTTGTATCACGTGCACGTCGCGTAGAGCGCTTCCTTTCGCAGCCATTCTTCGTTGCTGAGCAGTTCACAGGTTTGAAAGGTGTATTGGTAGATATCAATGATACTATCAAAGGCTTCAACCTGATCATGGACGGTGCTTATGACCACCTTCCTGAAATGGCTTTCAACCTCGTTGGAACCATCGAAGACGCTCAGGCGAAAGGAGAAAAAATGCTGGCGGAAGCAGGCCGGTAAGGTGTAGAGTTCATGAGTTTATGAGTCCATGAGTGTAGTCTCATAAACTCTGAACTCATAGACTATAAACTCATAGACTATTATGCATTTAGAAATCATTACCCCAGATAAAAAGGTATTTGCCGGCGAGGCGAATGCCGTAACATTACCGGGTACCGAAGGACAGTTTCAGGTTCTGAACCGTCACGCGCCGCTGGTCAGCACGCTGGGCAAAGGTGATGTGGTAGTCGATACAGGCGCTGCAAAGCAAAACTTCGTCATCGACGGTGGTGTTGTGGAAGTGCTGAATAACAAAGTATTGGTTCTCGCCGAAGCCGTTCTTTAAGAATATTCATTTAATGCGAAATCGCGGATGCTGTGTATGCGGCATCCGCGATTTTTGTTTTATGCCTATTGATATTCAGGCGGTGTCGTTTGCACATTAGGTCAAATTGGTTCGCGTTCTAATCCTTACCTTTAAACATAAACAAACCGCGCGCTGGTTATGAAATTCGTTTTAAAAGAAGGGCAAATGCTTGAAGATGTTTTCCCAACGGCCGCCCGATCAAAGATTTTCCCGGCTGCCGGATCTACTTCAAAAAGTAAAAAACTCGACGCTCGAAAATTTGTAGGGGCAATTAAACTAACCGAAGATGCTCTGGCAATCCAGAGGCGAATGCGTAATGAGTGGAACGAAAATCCTGATTGACACCAACATAGCCATCAACCTGCTCAAAGGTAATAACCGCGTGGGTCACCTGCTGCAAGACCGGGAAGCTTATGTTTCCTTTATGCGAACTGGAATTGCTGGGTTATCAGGCGATAACCATTGAAGAAGAACCCTGGGTTGAAATGTTTCTGGATGAATGCATAATCATCGACATTAATTCAGGGATCAAGGAAATTACCACTTACATTCGGCGGCAATACAAGCTTAACCTTCCCGACGCAATTATTGCTGCTACATCCATTTTCCTGGGTGTTCCCCTCTTGTCAACGGACGACCATTTCGAAAGAATCAAAGAGTTGATTTTCATATTTTATCAGCCCTAACCAATATCGATAATCAATAGAATCGCCCCATTCGATAACGCCTCGAACGCTATCGCTTCCGCATTCCCCAGTGCCAATCCATCCCTCCGTTCCAGCAGCCGGTTTTGCACTTCGAATGCCCCTTCAATTACGAAAATGAATGCAGTATGATCGGCGTTCCAGCTGCTGAAAATGCCTTCTTCCCGGCCATCGTATTGCCCGATAAACAGATGGGCGGAGCTTCCGTTATGGTTATAGTCCCGGACCGGGAGAAGGACATTTTTCTCACTTAAATCAAACTGAACGGTGACGCCAGCTAAAGGCATCGGGGTGCTTAAAAACGAACTGTCATAGATCCTGATCTGCAAATAGTTGATCGCCTCATCAGGGTACGGATTGGTAATAGTATAAATTCCATCGGGAGACGCAAGTAAGAACAACGCCTCACCGGAGTTGACGAACCTCGGCTCCCTACCCTTTTCCCCGACCTCGATCGCCCCGACTACCGGCAACAAAATGACCTGGCATGCCTGCTCCACGCGCAACTCCTGGCTGCATTCCGGCATCAGCGTCTCATCATTCAGGACTTCCAGTGTGCCAAATGGCCCGCGATCGGCAGCACGGTACGCTTCAAAATTGAAAGTCCTGAAACTCCGGTAGCCCTCCGCCAGAAACTGCCCGCGAAGGCTTTCGAGATATATTTGGGCATCGGTTTGGGTAATCATCGTGATCGAATTTTAGGGTTGCCGCGGTCGGCGGTCGGCGGTCGGCGGTCGGCGGTCGGCGGTTACCAACTGTACATTAACTCAAAAAGTTCGACTACCGAAAGCCGACAGCCGAAATCAAATTAAGCACTTACCACAATCGCATGCGTCAGCACATACCCGGCGGACACGCTGCCTGTAACAGTCGACAGCTCGGTACTTACGCGGTCGCCGAAAACGTTATCTTTCGCATTCGTGGTGTCGGCCTGGCCGTGACTCGCGTATACGCCCTGCGCAAATACCACCTTGCTGATATCTTCCGGGAATGCGATTTGAGTCACCAGCAACGATTTTCCGCTCGCATTATACACGTGCACGTGAATGTGCACCGCGCGGCCCGAGTACCAGCCCGGGTAAATGCTCGTGAAAGTCACAAGGCCATTGGCATCGGTCGTCTGGCGACCGCGGAGGAAATGTACGCTCGTGTAGTTGGTCGACTGCATACCTGTGCCGCCGTACTCAGAGTAATTACCGGCCGCATCGCAATGCCATATATCCACCAATGCCCCTGCCAGACCTTCGCAGCTGTTGTTTTTATTCTGAATAGTGATGTTGACCGTCAGCTTGGTTCCGGTGCGGTCGGAAGTAATGTCGTTTGAAACCAGGCTCGCCGGCGATTTTGTCGGGAATGGCCCTTCCGTTTCGGAGGCTGTCGCGGTACAGGTTCCGGAGGTAGAGCCCGTTGTACTGCCAGATGTTGAGTCGGTTGAGGTATCTACCGGGTCCACAGTATCATTGGAGCAGCTGATCACGGGTATGATCGCCGCCAGTCCCAATGCCGAAAACCCTCTTTTCAAAAATTCTTTGCGTTCCATAATTGCAGCAGTTCTGTGAGTTTAAATACATTATCGTATCCGTTTCTCCCTTTGTTGCGGAACAGGCGGCATGTGTCGGTCAACGACCCGATTTTACCGGTGAATCGGCAGGTTTGCTGAAATCAGGTTTGCTGGTTCTTCCATTTTTCAATAAAGTCGACATAGCTGTCGCTTACCGGCAACTCAGCGCCCGATATAAGCTTAACTTTCTTATTCTGAATAGATTTCACCTGAAAATTGGGTACAATATAGCTCCGGTGAATTCTGCTGAACCCGTTTTCGGGTAAAATTTCAAGAATACCTTTCAGTGACATGAGCGTCATGACCGGGTGACGGGAACTCAGCAAGTGGATTTTAATATAATCTTCCATCCCCTCGATATAGGCAATGTCATTCAACGCAATCTTGATCGCCTTGTATTCCGAGCGGACCACGATAGACTCCTCTTTTGCTCTCGGTTTTTTCAGTTCAAAACGTTCGGTAGCCTTTTGTACCGCCTTTTCGAAGCGTTCAATTGAAATCGGCTTCAAAAGATAATCCACCGCTTCGAGCTCAAAACCCTCGTAGGCAAATTTCTTATGAGCAGTCGTAAAAATGACCATCGGCCGGCTTTCCAGCCTGGCAACCAGCTCCAATCCCGATAAATCGGGCATATTGATGTCTATGAAAAGCAAATCCACCGCATTGACTTTCAGAAACCTGCCTCCTTCAATCGCATCGTCGAACATTCCGGTTAATTCCAGCACTGGAAATGCGGCAATGTATTTTTCGAGTACGCTCAACGCCAGCGGCTCGTCGTCAATGATCACGCATTTCATCGTCCCGAGAGTTTTAAATACACTGTAAAAACCTCCCCGTCATTACATATGTCGAGGTCGTACGATCCGCTATAGAGCAAATCGAGCCGCTTCCGGGTATTCAAAATACCTACCCCTGTACGCTCCTCATCTTTGCTCCGTTCAATAATCCGGTTTTGGCAAAAAAATTGCACAGACTCCCCCAGAATCTCCACGGCAATGCGTATCACCGACTCCCGGTGGTTACTTACACCGTATTTAAATGCATTCTCCACGTAAGTCATCAGGATCAGGGGCGCAATTCTAATGCCCTCCGCCTGGCCTTTCACACTAAAATCCAGGCTGGTCTTGGCATTCAGCCGCAACTTTTGCAGCTCCACATAGTTTTCGAGGCAAGCAAGCTCGTCTTCCAGCGGAACGTAGTTTTCGGTCGCCTCCTCGGTAATGTACCGCATCATTTGCGATAACTTGAGAATGCTCGATGCCGTATGCGCGCTGCTGCTCACGGCCAGGGCATAAATGTTGTTGAGGGTATTGAAAAGAAAATGGGGGTTGATCTGCGCTTTGAAAAACGAAAGCTCGGCATGAGCCTTCTCGGCCTCGGAAAGAATCGCCCGCCGCTCCGATTGCCGCCATTCCTGCGAAAGGCGAATGGCCATGGCTATCGCCCAAACGACCATAAAGAGCGTCAAACTCACGAAATCGACGGCCCTTTCCTGTGCAGGCCGTGGCATCCGGCGGGGTTCGAGACCAGGTGGCGGTCCGGGCGGACGGGTCCCATGGAATCCATCCCGCGGCGGCTCGGGCATCACCTCCCTACCCTGCTGAACCTGCTGAAACTTCCTGAATATGAGCTTCTCAAAGGGTTGCGAAAAATAAATCAATATAAATAACCCCACAAATACGCCAGCGTAGGCCACATAATGCTGTTTCAGGTACAGCTTAGGGATCAACACCCGTAAATTACCGTAAAACAATGCCGCATATACCAGGAAAAACAGCCAGAACCAGCCCGATTGCAACACCTGCACCGGAAAATCGGCACGGGGTGCGCGTGAAACAATCGTGAGCGGCAGGCTCATAAACAGTACCCACCCCAACAAATGAATGATCCAAAGGTTCTTAGCCCTAAACATGGCGGCGTGATGGAGATTGGCGGTTGCACTGTATTTGAGACGAAGATAGAAGTTACATTCAGAAAAAGTTTCCTATTTTCGAAAAGCACATTTTCACTCCCCCCATGCAGCAACCTTCTACCCGAAACGAACTTTTCAAGATCCTGGGCGTCGGATTCGGCGTCGCGGTGACCGTCGGCGGCACCATCGGCACCGGCATTCTGCGGAAGCCGGGCCCTATTGCGGCACAGCTGGGCGATCCGGGGCTGATCATGGCGCTATGGGTCGGAGTGAGCCTTTACGCATTTCTCGGAACATTATGTACGATCGAGCTCGGCACGTCAGTCCCGCGGGCAGGCGCGTGGTACGTGTATGCACAGCGTGCGTTCGGGAATTACGCAGGCTTTGTGGTCGGGATCAACAGCTGGCTCGGCACTTGTTCGGCACTGGGTTTCGGGGTATACACCATGAGCGAATACCTGGCACTACTGATCCCCTCGCTCGCAGGTTTTGAATCGTACGTGGCAGCGGCTATTCTACTCGCACTCACGGTCATACACTGGATCGGGCTGGCATTGGCGAGCAGCTTTCAGAATGTCATGAGCCTGCTGAAAGGTATCGGGCTCTTCGCATTCGTGGCGGTTTGCTATTTGTATGGCAATGAGGTTACGATGGCAGAAGCGCAGGTCACCACGAGCAAAATTATCGAGACGGGCTCCTGGATAGCGCCCGTGGTTTTCTCCTTACAAGCCATATTTTACACCTACGACGGCTGGCATACTGCGGCCTATTTTTCCGAAGAAGATCGTGATCCTTCCAAAAATCTGCCCAAATCGATGATCGGGGGTGTTTTGGTGATTATTGCGATTTACCTGCTCTGCAACCTTGCCATCCTCCACGTGTTGCCGATGGACCAGCTCGCACATTCGAAACTGGCCGCGGCGGATGCTATTACCCTGATTTTCGGCGAAGGTTCCGGCAAAATTGTGACCCTGTTCCTGATGATTTCAATTCTCGGCATCGTCAATGCGCAGCTGTTGTTCAATCCCCGCGTGCTCTATTCCATGAGCCGCGACGGGCTTTTTCTCAGATCCGGCGTTACTGTGAACCAGGGCGGTACACCGGCAGTGGCGATGCTCATTACCTCGGCGGTGGCTATCACATTGATTCTCATCGGAAAAGATGCGACAGAAAAGCTATCCGACATTGCGACATTCTTTTTTGTACTCGGTTACACCTCCGGATTTGCGTCGCTGCTCGCATTACGAAAAAAAGAGCCCGATTTGCCCAGGCCATGGAAAGTCCCCGCCTACCCTTTTCTGCCTGTATTAATGCTGATTCTGTCCATCGCTTTCCTGGTTGGCGCCATTGTTCAGGACCTTCCGAGCAGCCAGTACGCACTGCTGTTTCTTGTGATAAGCTATCCCGTTTACTTGCTGGTTAGTAAGCTGAATCAGTAGAATTATTTTGCAAGTTTATTTTAGGTAAATTGTATATATAACAAATCTTGATCAACAACATGCCGTGGAAAAAAGCCTTCATCAACAGTGCATTACTTGCAGCTATTACATTACTTATTACCGCATTCCAATGGTCGGAAGAAGACTTCACTCAATTCATTTCCAACAAATTAAATAAATACCGCGGCGCACGGCCAGTAGAAAAGGCCTATCTCCACCTCGACAAGCCCTATTACGTAACCGGCGATACGCTCTGGTTCAAAGCATATCTTACCGAAGGGTCGCTGCATCTCGCGGATAGCGCCAGTAACCTGCTCTACGTGGACCTGATCGAGCAGCGCTCGGGCAGGAACGCGGCTTTGAAACGTGTACAAATGACCGGAGGCGTTGGTCACGGTGAGTTCGTCCTCACCGATTCGATCGCGCCCGGCGCATACACGATCCGCGCATACACCAACTGGATGCGCAATTCTTCCGAAGATTTCTTCTTTCAAAAAAGTGTTTATGTATTTGATTATGAAGAAAATAATACATCAAACACCGCTGCCGGCAAGATAGATCTGCAATTTTTCCCGGAAAGCGGGCAACTCGTCGCGGATATCAACACGCGCGTCGCGTTCAAAGCTGTGAATGAAGCGGGGCTGGCCCAGGATGTTGCGGGCTTCGTGCTGAACCAAAGCGGCGATACCGTCGCTTCATTCAAAAGCGAGCATTTGGGAATGGGCCGGTTTCAGTTTGCGCCTAAAACAGGGGAGTCGTACCGCGCATTTGTAAAGGAAAGCGACGGCAAAATGACCCCGGCTGCATTTCCGAAAGTGCATGACTCTGGTTTCACAATGCTGATCGACAACCTTTCGAATCCATTCAAAATGAGGGTGATAGCCTATGCTAAAATTCCCGGAAAAACGGAAGTGCCGGTTCATGTGGTGGGGCACGCGCGGGGCATTGTAGCATTTGTAGCAAAAGGGAAAATCGGTAACCGCGGCTTAATGATGCAGCTTCCGACCACCGAGTTTCCCGACGGCATTACCCATCTCACGCTTTTCGACGACGCCGGTAAGCCCGTTTGCGAAAGGCTGGTATTCGTAGACCATTCGAGGAGTTTGCGTATCAATGTCAAGCCATCAAAGGCCGAGTACAAGCCACGCGAAAAGGTCGATGTAGAGGTAACCGTCACCGACTCGGCAGGCAAACCTGTGGAGGCGAATCTTTCGCTGGCGGTAACCGACGCCGGTCAGATATTACAGCAGCCATTCGATCAGAATATCGCTTCCTATTTACTACTATCCTCTGATTTAAAAGGCCTTATAGAACAACCTGCCTATTATCTGGACCCGACAAAACCGCAGCGCAAAATCCACCTCGACTACCTCATGATGACGCAGGGCTGGACGCGCTTCAAATGGGAAGACGTGCTGAGCGACTCCATTCCGCCGACCAAAAGATATGTAGAACAGGGCATCACGCTCGAAGGCGATACAAAACGGAACAATAAAAAACTGACCGAAAAAACCGTGCTGTCGCTCTTTGTCAGCAACGATAGCCTTAGCAATTTCATGACCGCGGAAACCGACGAAAACGGTCATTTCACAATCTACAACCTGGCTTTCAGTGATTCTCTGCAACTTCGTTTGCAAGGGATGAACAAAAAGGGCAATCAGAACCTGTCTTTTACCCTTAATCCATTCGATCCGCCGCGCGCCTCAGTGGTGAAAATTCCTTTCAAACCCGTAACCGTCGATGCACAAAGGCTGTCCGACTTTCTCAAAAATGCGGCCAGGGATCAGGAGATTTCTACCAAAATCCGGGAAAACCGCGAGCGGCTACTTCGGGAAGTTACCATTAAGGCCAAAAAAGAAGTGCCCCGCGATTCTCGTAAGCTTTACAGCTCGGCCGATGCGACCTTGAAAGTGACGCCTCAGATGTCTTCCGGCTATACGAGCATACTCGATATGCTCCAAGGCAGGGTCGCGGGCGTGTCGGTCACGGGATCGGGGATGAATGCGATGGTATCGATACGAGGCAACAGAGGGGAGCCGCTTTTCGTACTGGATGGTATGCCGGTGGATAAGCAGCTGATCACCTCGCTGAGCGTGTATGATGTGGAGTCAATTGATGTACTGAAAGGGGCGTCGGCTGCGATATACGGCAGCAGGGGAGGAAACGGGGTTATCTCGGTGCTTACCAAGCGCGGCAATGAGAATTACGACTATTCGCAGGACATTGTACCGGGTGTACTGGTGACTAAAATCGCCGGTTTTCACACTCCGCGCGAGTTTTATGCACCTCAATACGGACCCGCCAGTCCTCCCGCTCCGAATCCGGATTACCGGTCGACCGTGTTCTGGGCACCTATGCTCAAAACCGGTAGCGACGGCAAGGTCCGGGTAAGCTACTATCATTCCGATGCCGTCGGCACCGCGGACATCCACGTGGAAGTGCTAAGCCCTACCGGACTGCCCGGCTTCGGAAAATCGGCCTATCCGGTGCGATAACCATGCAATGGAGGCCGATTCCGGCATAAGATTATATGTATTTCCACGTTAGTATACTTATTTGCCAAGACATTTGGACAGAGCATACTGACAAAATTTGGTAACTTTGTTATTTACACTGAAATAGCCGGTCATGACCCACGATCTGATGGCGCACGATTCATATATGAGGACCGAATATTTGAAAATAACCCTTCTTATTTGCCTCGTATCGGCCTTCTGGCTGATGACGCCGGCCCACGCCCAGCGTCGGAAAGATCGTGACAAACAGGAAGTTAAAGAGGATGGCGTCCTTACAAGGCTGGAAGGGGAGTCGATGGCCGCCGAGGGGATGAAATTCATGATGAAGGACGAGCCCGACCGTGCATTACCGGTGTTTGAAAAGCTCGCGCTCCTCAGCCCGCAAGACGCTACCGCGCATTACCTGGTGGCTACCGCGCTCGTCAAACTCGAAAAATATGACGACGCGATCAATGCCTCCAAAAAGGCGCATGATCTGGATAAAGAGAATATTTTCTATTCCCAGCAGCTCGCTGAACTCTACGCGAAACGCCGCAAATACTCCGAAGCCGCCCAGATTTACGAGACGCTGGTGGCCAAAAACCCCGAAAACATCGAGTATGGGATAGAATTGGCGGCCGTGTATGTTTTTGCCGACCAGTTCGACAAGGCGATCGAAACTTACAACAAGCTGGAAAAATCAATGGGTGTGACCGAAGAGATCACGCACCAGAAACAGCAGCTCTATCTTCGCCAGAACAATCTTGACAAAGCATTAGAGGAAGGCAAAAAACTGATTGCCGCGGAGCCCGGCGAGGTTAGCTACCGCGTGGAGCTCGCCGAAATGCTGATCGCCAACGACCGCATTGTGGAAGCAGTTACACCACTGGAAGAAGCATTGAAAATTAACCCGGACGAGGCGCAGGCGCACGTATTACTGGCGGATATCTACCGCAGAAACGGCGACGTGCAGAAATGCAACCAGGAGCTGAAACAGGTTTTTGCCAATCCGAACCTCGACGCCGATCCTAAAATCCGGGTGCTTTCGGGCTACCTGACGATGCTGAAAACCGAAAACGAGGTAAACGAGGCCGTTTCACTGGCACGCCAGCTCTCGGAAACACACCCGAACGAGTCCAAAGCGACCGTGATTTACGCCGATTTGCTGACGCGGCAGGGAAAATATCCCGAAGCACGGCAGCTATACCTCCGAGCAGCGACAGCGGATCCCAATGTATTTCAGGTTTGGATCGCCATTATGCAGCTCGACGGCCAGCTCAATCAGCCCGACAGCATGCTGGTCCATTCTGAAAAAGCACTGGAATTGTTCCCGAATCAGGGCATGTTCTGGTATTTCAATGGCACGGCGAATCTGATGAAGAAAAATTATAAAGAAGCCACTTCATCTCTCGAAGAAAGTCTGAAAATGATCGGCGAAAATCCTCAGTTGCTGCCTTTGATCCACGCACAACTCGGCGACGCATTCAACGGAACAGGCGATCACGATAAATCCGACGCCGCCTATGAACTCGCATTGAAAGCCGATCCGGACAACGATCACGTCTTGAACAATTACAGCTACTTTCTATCCCTGAGAAAGGAAAAGCTCGATCTCGCACTCAAAATGTCGGAAAGGCTGGTGCAGCAGCATCAGAACAACCCTACTTACCTGGACACCTACGCCTGGGTATTATACATTCGTAAAGACTACAAAAAAGCCAAGGAGTACCTCGAAAAAGCAATGCTCGACAGCAACGGTGTGAGTGGCACAATTGTTGAGCACTACGGGGACGTCCTGTTCAAACTAGGAGAACGGGACAATGCGGTGGCCCAATGGAAAAAAGCCAAGAGAATGGGAGAGACCACCGAACTTCTTGACAAAAAAATAGCAACAGGTGCATTACATGAGCAGTAAAATTACGGTCGGGCTGGTAGCCATATCTCTGATGTGGTTCACGGCCTGTCACAAACCACGTTCTTCCAAAAGTGTTTCCCAAAAGCCGGATATCGATACAACCCTGATTACCAGGGGGCCGGAGCCCAAAGATACCATAGCGGCAGATTCCGCCGCAGCTGATACGGTAGCAGTAGTACCCGATGCGGGCGAGCCGATGCCGACGGTGAAAGTCGCGGAAGTCGATTTCGATTACCTGACGGCGAAATCCAAGTTTTCCTTCAAAAGCGCAAAGCAGGATTTCGACAATACCAATGTCAATATCCGGATGAAAAAAGACAGCATTATCTGGCTGTCGGTGACAGGTGTGGGACTGGAAGTGGCGCGTGGCATTATTACCCGGGATTCCATTGTATTTATGGACAAAATTCACCGCGATTACTTCGTTTTCAACTACGACCAGCTTAGCAAGCAATATAATTTCGACCTGAATTTCGACCTTTTACAATCGGTGATCATCGGCAATATGCCATTTGAAATGCAGGAAAACGGCCGTTTTGTGAAGGAAAATGATTTTTATGTCCTCAAACAGGCTGTAGACAGGCTGGAAGTGGACAACTACATTGCCGAAAAAAATCAGAAGCTCTCGCGCCTGAAAGCAACGGAAGTGCCTACGCAGAATACTTTTACGCTGGATTACGAGGATTTCAGAGCGGTGGGCAGCTTCCTTTTTCCGTTCATCAGTCATATCAACCTGAACGTGCTTTCCAAAGAACAGCAGAAACTCGAAACAACCATGCGCCTCAAACACAGCAAGGTGGAATTGGTAAACCAAAGTCCCGGTTTTCCGTTTAATGTTCCTTCGAGCTACAAGCGTAAAAGGTAAAATACAGAAAGTCTGCTTAACTTTGCCCGCCGTGAGATGTATTTTTGGCCGCAAGAATCAATATTATGCCCTTTCGTACCCCTGGTAGCCGTCGTTTTTGGTTAGTGCTTACATTCGTGCTTTGTGCATGCGCAGGTGCATTTGCGCAGAAGACCCGTGAGCAATTGGAGCGGGAAAAAGCTGAAAACCAGGGCAAGATCAGGGAGATTCAGAGCATCTTGAAACAGACTTCTTCCCAAAAGAACGTCAACCTTGGCCAGCTGAAAGCCCTGAACCAGCAAATCAATACCTATAAAAAGCAGATAGACCTCCTTACCGACGACCTGGAAATCCTCGACAGGGAACTAAGAGTGCTCGAAAAACGGCGCCAGTCGCTGGACAGCAGCCTTGCGGTGCTGAAACAGGAGTACGGCCATATGATTTATGAAGCGTCGAAACGGAACGCCTATTTCAATCAACTTGTTTTCCTGTTCTCGGCCGGCACTTTCAACCAGTTTGTGCTCCGATATAAATATTTGAAACAATATACGGAGGCTCGTCAGGGCCGGGCCAAGGAGATCGATGCTTTACAAAAGCAGGTAATGGCTGAACGTCAGCGCATTACTTCTAAAAAGAATCAGCAGAAAAATGTACTCGACACGCGTGTTACCGAGAATACCAAGCTGGAAGGCCTGAAAGTGAAACAGAACGAGGTGATCCAGGAACTCTCGCTGAAAGAAGTAGAGCTAAGGAAGCAAATTGCTGAAAATAAACGCGCTACCGACCTTTTGGAAGCCAGTATCCGCCGCATTGCCGAGCGGGAACGCAAAGAACGCCTCGAAAGGGAACGTCGCGAGCGCGAGGAGCGTGAGGCACGCAGGAAGGCTGAACGCGAAAGAATTGCCCGCGAGAATGCCGAACGGGAGAAAAAAGGGGAGGCAGCAGTAGAAGCGCCGAAAGAAGTGGAGGAGGAGCCGGTCGTTTCGAGCGGTATGAGCGAAGAAGAAACCACATTGGCCTCCTCGTTCACTGCTTCGCAGAATCGCCTTCCGTGGCCGGTAAAAGGCTTTGTATCCAGCCATTTCGGCCAACGCCCCCACGCAGTTTTGAAGGGTGTGATGGTGGATAACCTGGGAATTGACATTCAAACGACCGCCGGGGAGTCGGTAAGGTCGGTTTATGACGGAACGGTGCTTGACGTAACCGAGCTGCCTGGAATGGGGAGCGTGGTAGCGATCCAGCACGGAAACTATATGACGATTTACGCCAAAATGGCCGGTGTGGCTGTACGTGCCGGACAAAAGGTAAAAGCACGTGAAAATATCGGCCGGGTAGCCACCGACAGCGACGGCACCTCGGAATTGCAATTCCAGATCTGGAAAAATACCTCACGACTGAACCCGGAAAACTGGCTGATACACCGGTAAGGCGTTTTGCACGGATGAAACGCCGCACGGGGAGTCAGGAGGTGTCAAGAATTGTCAGGTATTGTCAAGTTAGTCAGGAATAGTCAAGGGGTCGGGAATAGTCATTTATCGTCGGACTTTTTGATGTATCGGACACACAAGTTCCCCTCCCTATTACAAGACTTGACTATCCTTGACCAAACATGACAACAAATGACCACGCCTGACAACTCCTGACCACACATGACAATATCTGACCACACTTAAACGAATTTCGATTACCATTACCGATAACCACCATGTCTGTACATACTGCTGATATCAAGCGCATTACGACCCACGTGATTCAGGAAATGAAGAACCGTGGCGAAAAAATAACCTGTCTTACCGCCTATGACTATTCGATGGCGGGAATCGTGGATGCAGCCGGCGTGGAGCTGATCCTGGTGGGCGATTCTGCTTCCAATGTCATGGCTGGTCACGAAACGACCCTGCCGATCACGATCGATCAGATGATCTATCACGCATCTTCGGTGGTGCGTGCTGTGAAACGTGCATTGGTTGTCGTCGATTTGCCGTTTGGCTCGTACCAAGGCAATTCCCGCGAGGCATTGAATTCCGCGATCCGCATTATGAAAGAATCAGGCGCACACGCTGTGAAACTCGAAGGAGGGTTGGAGATTAAGGATTCGGTGACGCGCATACTGAGCGCGGGAGTGCCTGTAATGGGGCATTTGGGACTTACGCCGCAATCTATTTACAAGTTCGGGACTTACACCGTCCGCGCGAAACAGGAGGCTGAGGCGCAAAAACTGATCGAGGATGCCAAAATGCTCGAAGAAGTGGGTTGTTTCTCGGTGGTACTTGAAAAGATCCCGGCGAAACTGACGAAACAAGTCTCCGAAAGCATTCAAATTCCGACGATCGGGATCGGTGCAGGGCCTCATGCCGATGGCCAGGTGCTCGTGATCCACGATTTGCTGGGTATCAACAAGGAGTTCAAACCGCGCTTTTTGCGCCACTATGCCGATTTGAACGGCGTTATGACCAACGCTATCACCAATTATATTTCAGATGTAAAAGGAAGGTCGTTCCCGAACGAATCGGAATCATACTGACCTTTTAAAAAGTATTAAACTAATAATATGGCTAAAAAACCTTTTCGGGTTGTTTACGAAGATAATCACCTGATCATCGTCAATAAGGAGCCGGGTATCCTGGTTCAGGCCGATGTTACCGGCGATACGTGCCTGCTCGATATGGTCAAAGACTATATTAAGGAGGAGTACAACAAGCCGGGAGCCGTGTTTCTCGGAACCGTACACCGCCTGGATCGCCCTGTGAGCGGGCTCGTGGTATTCGCTCGCACCTCCAAGGCGCTCGAACGCATGAACGAGATTTTCCGCAAACGTGACGTTCAGAAGACCTACTGGGCAGTTGTGAAAAACAAACCTGCCGAGAAGAAGGGCAAGCTCGTGCATTGGCTTACCAAAAACGAGGCCCGCAACGTGACTACCGCCCATGACCAGGAAGTACCTGGCTCGCAGCGCGCGGAGCTTTCATACCGCTGGATCGGAGAGATCAACAAGTTCCATTTGTTGGAAGTGATGCCCGTCACGGGCAGGCCGCACCAGATCCGCGTACAGCTGGCATCGATGAATTGTCCGATCCGCGGGGATGTCAAATATGGTTATCCCAAAGGCAACCCGGACGGCAGCATCAATTTGCACGCACGGAGACTCTATTTCGAGCATCCTGTTAAAAAAGAGCCAGTTATCTGCCGTGCGGGCGTTCCGAATGATGCCTTTTGGGAAGAATTCTTAACTTTGGACAAAGAGGTGATCAAACCCGAGCACCTGGATTTCTTTCATGAATAATAGCCGATGATCGAAAAACTGAAACAGCGCTGGAACGTCCGGAATGGGTGGGATGTACTCATTATTCTCGTCGTTTTCGCCTGTACCGGTTTTTCGGTCCTCTACGTTAAGCGCTGGCTTTTCGAGCTGGTCGGGCTTACCGAAAACTCCCCGGCATGGCTTCGCTGGTCGGTGAATATCCTCATCATTTTGCCGCTGTACCAAGTCATATTATTAGCCTGGGGCTGGATCTGGGGCAAATTCAGCTTCTTCTGGGAGTTTGAAAAACGGATGTTCAGCCGCATAGGCGGGTTATTCCGCTCCAAAAAAGCCGAAACAACGCCTGAATAACCTTCCTATTTGCCTCCGCCGGCGATGAGCCCGCGATATACTTTCCGCGCCTTCTCGTAAGCCTCAGCGGCTGCTTTCCGTTCTTCAACGCGGATATTCGGTTCCTTCATTTTCCAGCATTGCTCCAAAGCAGCCAGGCACCATTCCGCACTCTGCTTTTCGACAATAGCCTGATTATTCATTTTTACAAAAACCGGATTTGAATGCGAACTGGGGTAAATGCGCACCGCCAGCCATCCCGACCGGGCTATTTCAGGTGAAAAACTAATGTCTGTCAATTTTCCATCTGCCTGTACCTCAACGGTGTCGACAGGCACTCCATTGAAAATCAATTCCGCTCTGACAGTCCGTGATTGGCCTACCCGCGACCGCTCAATGTCCCAGTATGGCTTCTCCGTCATGGGCGACTTCGCTATTTTCTCTCCCGCGTTATCCTGTTTTTCAGGCAAATAAGCGGCGATTTTAGCCGATACTTTCACATTACCCGGTGCTTTTATCCGTACTTCGCTATCGCCCGTGCCTGCCTCCACACCATTGACTTTAAAATCCATAATATGTGATTTCCCGTCGGAAACGTAGCTTCGGCCCAGTTGCAGGGCCTCCACGTATCCGTCATAATCCATCGCATTCTTAGGTTTGAAATAGCTCCGCGCCTGGCCTACGCGCGCGTCGGTGATGCACGGGAAGTCGGTTTCTCCGCTTAGCCTCGTTTTAAAGCCGCAATTGAGCGTGTGGTAATACATATTGAGTTCCCAGGGTGCCGGTGTATCACCAGCACTGAAAAAGTCGATCAGACCGTCGGTAACCGTCACCACGTATTCATTCGCGCCGATCCCGTCCATTTTGGGCGTAATGTAGTTGGGAAGTTTGTTCGTCGCTTCCATCGGCTCCAATCCCCAGCCTGAATGCGCATACCCCACCACGCCGCCCTGCGATTTGGCCCAGGAAAGTACCGGCGCCGTCCAGCTGGGCCATTGCTCGATGGTGGCAGTGCCGGGGTAATCGTCCTCTTTGATCCTCAACAAGACAATGTGCCCCGCATGTGACGACGGAAAGCCCGAAACCTCCACATCGTTGCGCATGACCGTTTTGGAGGCTGACAATGGATGATCCTTACCTGTAAAATACGTTTTCTGATGGTACCAGCTCGGTCCCCAGGCCAGGTTGGCCGCCATATTTAGATCCTCGCCGAGCACCTGCCGGAACATATCTTTCGGATTGACACCCTCGGTGGGGCTATCGTAATGGCTGCAGCCGGCGGCATGAATGTGGTGATCAGCACTGAACCAGCCGAGCTGGGCAAGCTGGATCCACCTTTTCAACTGAAACTCTACCTTAATCGCCTCCCTGCCTTCCGGAACGGTGATTTCCTTAGTCTGCGGAATGTACTCTGGCCCGCGCGTGTACGTGACCTTGTATTGGCCGGGCGGCAATGCCACATGCTCCCCGCTTTTACGGTAAATCTGAGGTTGGAAAAAGAAATCGGGATATTCGTCGAAGGCAGCCACACGACGGGACGGCAGCGGGTAAATGCCTTTGAACTTGCCGGATGCATGCTCCTGCCCGTCGGTGATCAGGAACGAAGCCATAGTGGGTGTCCCATCGTCGTCTTTTACATCAAAACTGACTTTTACGGCAGGCTTCGCATCAAACAAAATGTGCGTGGAATTCCGGAAACCAATATCCTGCGAGCCTTGGCCTGCGTTGTAGGCGATTTCCGCCTCCCGCTTACCGGCATCTTTGGAATAGATCTGAACCACTGCATATTCTAGCTTTAAACCCGACAAATTCGCCTGCAAAGGCCGTCCGGCATAAATCTGAATATCCAGAAACCGATTGGCAACCTGGCCCTCGGTCAATTCATGCTCTTTTTTGACCCTATGCTCGAAGGAAGGCGAATGGTAAGGCTTCTGTGCATTCGGGCTCGTGGCTTCGAATTTGGCCGTGATACCCGCCTCATTATGGATTTTAACCAGAAAAGCCGTCCAGCCGCCCTGTACCAACACCGCCCTCGCAGCTCCGCGATCCACCTTCACACGTCCCTCCGGGTTGATATGCACCACATTCAGGCAATAGGGATCGAGAATAGCCTGGATCTGCCTGACGGTTTCTTTCGACAACTTGACCCGCTCCAATGCTTTCAGCTTCGCGGCATCGGCAGCCTGCAATGCATTGCCCGAAAACGAAAGGGCTTCCTGCAAGCGCATCGCCTGCGCCAGCAAGGGCTGCGGCTCCACATCGGGAGCAACAGGTTGATGGGTGTGCTGATCGTGCTGCCCGAGCAGCATCAGTGGGAAGAAAGCTGCTAAAAGGAGTAGGGCAGACGATGTTTTCATATCAATCCTTGTCTTTTTTACGAGATGCCTTCCACGCGGTGAACCCGATGTACATCATACTACCGCGTGCCCCGCCGCTTTTCATCAAGCCATTTACATTACTGAAACCGAGAAATACCGGTCCGAAATGCCCGGCAAGACCGATTGAAGGCCTATTATTTCCCTGAATGAATGAAATCGGGAAAGAAAGGCCTGAATCTTCATCTTCGAAGCGTGGCGTGATGATAAAAGTATTGGGCACATACATATCTAATGTCTGCCGACCATCGGACAGGCTCCCATTTGCTTTCTTGCTACCTCCACTCAGACGGCTCGTATGCGAAAGGTTCAGGAAGAAACCGTGGAAAACCTGCAAATCAGCTTCGAGATTGAGAGCCTGGGGCAACTTCGCCTTCTGGGCCAGTATGGAGCTCGTATCGCTCGGGAAAAGGCTCATAAATCCCTCAGGGCCACGGTCGCTGATCGTTTCCAATTGCGTTTGTCCTACAACGACGTCACGATGCGTCCCTTTCACGACCCTCGAATCGGCCGTTTTGTATTTTACCGAGCCAATATCCGTCAATGATCCCGCGAGACGGATCAGGTAATCGGGGCTGTCGTTATAAACTTCCTTACGATCCTTCCAAACCGAACCGATTTCATAAGAAAAACCAAGGTCGTACCCCCAGCCGGAGCCATATTTGCCTGAATCGAACAGGTTTCCGACACTCATTTTGCGGTTGGGCGTGCTATACCCGCTTTCATATGTCAAATTGTCAATTTCCAGCTGGCTCACATCCGGATTGCTGCTGCTGACGGGGTTAATGCTATACCGGTCCGCACTCCCTTTCAAATAGGCCACACGCGCCCCAAAGACGCGTTTCACCGTCACACCGACGCGGAATTTATGCCCTTCGATATCCAGGAGCTGCGCCCCGTAAGAAAAGCTGAGATCGGAAAAGCTCTGCTGTACAAGGCTGAAATCGCCCCAAGCTTCATCGGAAACCGGCGGTATGCTGCCGGTATCGAGCCTTTTTGTATACAAATTATCGATGGCCGAGGGGATATTCCGCCCCAGCACAAAGCCGCGCGTGCGCAGCTGCACGGCCACGCCGTGGTATTTACCCAATGCAAATGATACCGACGGCCAGCGGATCTCACCGGCCAGGAAAATAGGGTCCTTGTAGGTAAGCGAGCCCATCGTACGCGAGCGCCCGTAAAGCTCTTTTGTAGAATGCGGTGCGAGAACAGGGTACAAGAATGAGTTTTCTCCGATAAAACGGAAATAGCGGTATTTGATACTGCCGCCAAGCGTGAGGACATTGATCTGAAACTTATGCCTCGGCCCGCCAAGCACCGACGGATTGTAAGTCGACCGGTACAAGCCACCGTAATTGCTGAATTGTAAGCCGGGAATCTGTTGAGCGACAACGCATTGCAGGGTCGTCAGGATAAATAGTGTTGTGGTAAGTAATGAGGTTTTCAAGGTTGAGTTTTGTTAGTCGGGGTCAGCATTCCCTGTTCGTTGTAATGGATCGCCTCCTCCTGGATTAGTTCTTGTAATGTTTTCAGGAACGCATCGCCAGGCAAATTTTCAAATGCCCGGCTAAGTTCCGCGGGCAGCATTGGGCCCTCACGGTACAAAAACGCGATGATCTGCCCCGCCAAATCGGCGTCCCCGATGGCATCGCGCATCGTTTCATTTTTTCGGTTTTGGATGCATATATCGCACACACCACATTCCTCCGCATCGTATTCATGAAAATATTCCAGCAAAAGCAACGTCCGGCACCGTTTGGTGTGCGACGCGTAGCGGATCACCGCCTGCGCCTTTTGCAGGTCACGGTCCTTTTTCTTTTGTATTTCAAAAACATTCAGCGGCAGTAAAGAAGAGTCATAGCGCGGTGTCAGAAATGTGAGCTGGGGCTTGTCTCTCCTTGGCTCGTAATCGATGATTTCGCGTTCGGCCAGGAATTTCAGCTTCCTCAGGATCTCGGGTACATTGGCGAAATGGATCTGCGCCAGTTCCGTTTCGGAAATACGCACATACTCGGTAAAGAGCTCCCCGCCGTACATCCGCAAGATCAGTTTGATAAACGAATCCATCTCCTGATAGCGTATCTGAAAATCGTACAATTCCCGGTTATCGACCAGGAAATGGATTTTGGAAGAATCGCCGAAACTCTCGCTGAGCTGCACAAAACCCTCTTCTTCAAGCAGTTTCAACGCATAATGGGTTTCATTTACCGGCAACCCGAATATTCCCGCGAATTCCTGAATATCAAAATCAAAGCCTGATAACTCGCCCGCGCCGATCGCTATTTTGTAGTAGTTCGCCAGGGCCTGGTATACCCGCCGGAGCATTTCCACGGGCGGATATTTCCGCTCAATGCTGTCAATGAGCTCTTCCAGGTCGATTCTATTGAAAAGCGCCACCGCATAAGCCTTCTTTTCATCCCTTCCGGCACGGCCCGCTTCCTGGTAATAGGCTTCGAGGTTATCGGGCAAATCGAAATGGATTACCGCGCGCACGTCCGGCTTATCAATACCCATTCCGAATGCATTGGTGGCCACCACGGTGCGAATGCGATTCTGTATCCAGGCCGTCTGCCGCTCCGAACGGTCCTTGAAAGGCAGGCCTGCGTGGTAGCTCGTCGCGGAAATTCCCTGGCGGTTCAACCAGTCAGCGAGCTCTTTGGTGCGCTTGCGCGTGCGAACGTATACGATCCCCGTTCCCTGCACATTGCGTAAAATCTGTAATAATTTTCGCTCTTTGCTTTCCTCCTGGAATGCCGAATAGGAGAGGTTGGTCCGCGCGAAAGATTGCTTGAACACCCGCGCATTGCGCATTTCGAGCTTGTCGAGAATGTCGGTCCTTACTTCCTCGGTAGCCGTGGCGGTCAGCGCCATCACCGGCACTTTGGGCAAAAGCTTTCGAAAATCGGCGATGAGCAGGTAGGAAGGACGGAAGTCGTAGCCCCAGGCCGAAATACAATGGGCCTCGTCGATCGCGAGCAGGCACACCTTCATACGCTTCGTACGCGCGATCATGATGTCCGTACGCAAGCGCTCGGGCGATACGTACAGGAACTTCGTACTGCCGTGGACACAATTATCCAGCGTAATATCGATTTCCGTCTTGCTCATCCCCGAATGGATCGCCGCGGCGGGTATATGCCTGCGTTTGAGCTGCTCCACCTGATCTTTCATGAGGGCAATGAGCGGTGTTACCACAATGCAAACACCCTCGGAAGCCATTACCGGCACCTGAAAACAAATGGACTTCCCACCGCCGGTAGGAAGCAATACCAACGCGTCCATGCCGTTCAGGACCGCCCGGATAGCATCCTCCTGAAACGGCCTGAAAGCGTCGTAACCCCAATATTGTTTCAGGACAGACCGGATATCAGTCATCAGAATGCATTTTGCGGTGTAGTGATCAGATTTTGCAAAGTAATTGCATTCGGTGCGTTATCGAAAGCGGGAAACCGCACGTTTGGTAAAAAGAAACGTCAAACAGGTATTCTATCAGGCACAAAACCCGTTATTTAGCGACAGAATTTCACTCCGCATCATGATCTTATCTTCCGGCAAAAAAGAAAACTATTTCTTGTTGCTCCCGTGGCTTTTTACGCTGAGCTTCATTCTGATCACTTTTCTGCCGCGTTCTGTGGACGACACGATGTTTATGGACGGCGTAACTTACGCGGCCATCGCCCGCAATATGTCTGAGGGCATCGGTTCATTCTGGCAGCCGTTTTTCGCGCATTCCTTTTGGCTCCCCTATGACAACGGCCCTTACTTTTCCGGCCATCCGCCGCTGCAATTCGGGCTCCAATCCATTCTTTTTAGGATCTTCGGCGACACGCCCGCCGTTGAAAACGGCTATAATTTGCTGATTTTGACCGGCTATATTCTCCTCATCGTCAAAATCTGGCAAAAACTGCTCGTTCCGGCCAGCCCATTCCATGCATTTGGCTGGTTACCTGTTTTGTGTTGGTATACCGTCGTCATCGTCTATTACAGTATTCCAAACAACTTTCTGGACAGCACCATGGGGCTATTTTGCCTGGCCTCCTGCTATTTTCAATTGGTTTATCTGAAAGAAGAACCTGCTCAAAAGCAACGTCCATTATGGCCGGCACTGGCCGGCATCTGCATTGTGCTGGCGTTTTTAACTAAAGGCCCGGTAGGGCTCTATCCGCTCGCGTTTTCGACTATTTATGCCGTTTCCACACCTTCTTACGGGTTTTCAAAGGCATTCCCGCCTACTTTGATCATGCTGGCGGTGATCGCATTGGGCATCGCGGGCGTACTCGCGTACGCGCCGGCCCGCGAGTTCATGACGACTTATTTCAATGGTCAGGTCGTGCAGGCATTGTTGCAGAAACGCGAGAAAGCCGGCACTGGCTGGGCAGCCCATTTCACATTGGTATCGGAACTACTTAGAAATCTGCTGCCGCATTTGATCGCCTGTACGGTCTTGTACGGCGTATCTCTCTGTTTTAAATGGAAAATTTCCCGGGACGAGGCTCTCTCCGAAAATGCTCTCCTGACCGCGCTCGTAGCCGCGTCAGGCATCGTACCTATGTTGGTGAGTATCAAGCAATATCCCCATTATCTTTTGCCGGCACTGCCTTTCGTGGCGTTGCTCTTTGCATTCCTGCTGGTGCAGCGCATCGCTTTCATCATGGCACACAAAAAACAGTTGATAACCATCGCATTAAGCATCGGCGTGCTGGCATGCTGGGGCGCGACATTCCGGAAACTAGCCACCATTCCACCCGATGTTCATTCCGCCAATGCCAAACAGTTACGTACACTGGTACCGTCAGCGGCTACAATCGGAATTTGCCACGATTTATTCCAGCGAGCCGACATCCACGCCAACTTCCAGCGCTATCATCATTTATCGCTTTCCACCGGAATGGATTCTCTGAAATATGTCCTTGCCGACTCTGCATGCCTGCCGCAATTCGACCTGAAACATGACAGCATTGTGCCATTGCATGGCGGCTACCTATTGGTTATTCAAAACCCTTAACCGGTGATTTTGCCAATACGGCGAAAATATTATCTTTGTTTAAAGTTCATTTTAAACTGTTTCCATGCGCACGCTGCTCTTCTTCATCAGTATTGTTGCTCTGTCCGGCTGTTCGGCCTCCCACTATCTGAAACGCGAAATCGACCGCTCGGCGGTTCTCAGCCAGCAACATACGGGCGTTTCCATTGCACGCATCGGGGATCAGAAGTCACTGGCTTCGTATCAAGACAATAAATATTTCGTTCCGGCATCCAACACCAAACTATTCAGCTTTTACGCGGGCCTGTCGGCACTCGGCGACTCCATTCCCGGCCTCGAATACCTCGAATGGGGCGAGCTGCTTATCATTCGCGGCACCGGCGATCCTTCGCTATTACATCCCGATTTGCCGCACAGCAAGGTTTTCGACTTCCTGAAAAGCCGCAAAGACCAGATATTTTTTACGCCGTTCCATTTCGAAAATAAACGTTTCGGCCCCGGGTGGGCTTGGAGCGATTACAACGACTACTACCAGCCCGAAGTGACCGCCATGCCGATCTACGGCAATATTGCGCGTTTCAAAAGCACGCCTACGGGACAATACCGGGCCAATCCGCGGTTCTGGCAGAAAGCGATGGTTCAGGACACGGCGGTTTCAGGGATTGAAAGAGAGGAATTGCAAAATGTATTTCACCACTCAAAACTATCGGGTTCGCAGGTCGTCACCAAGGACGTTCCTGTTCACATGACCGACCAGGTAATGTTGCAGCTGTTGAGTGATACATTGAAAAAAGAGGTCAAACTGATCAACATCCCGCTGGAAATTGAATTGCAGACGGTCAATAGCATTCCCTCGGACTCGCTGTACGCACGTATGATGCAGGTAAGCGACAATATGCTGGCCGAGCAGCTCATGCTGCTTTACGCCACTGCTAACAAGCTGCCGTTGAGCTCCGAAAAAGCCATTGCACATGCCATAGAGCACCATTTGGCCGATTTGCCCGATAAGCCGGTTTGGAAAGATGGCTCAGGATTGAGCCGCTATAACCTTTTTACGCCACGAACAATGGTGGCTTTGCTGCAAAAGATCTATGCGAAAGTACCGCAGGAAAGGCTGTTCCAAATATTGCCGGCAGGAGGGAAGGGCGGGACATTGAAGAACCTATTTAAAGAGGAACCTCCCTTTATTTTTGCTAAAACGGGCAGTTTGAGCAATGTGTACAACCTGAGCGGGTATTTGATTACGAAAAAAGGCAAAGTACTGGCTTTCAGCTTTATGAATAACAACTTCACCAAACCTACCGCCGATGTCCGCAAGGAGGTGGAACGCATTCTGACCAGCATCCGCAACAAATACTGATCATTCTTTTTCCTCCCAGGTACTCCCGGTGCAGTAAATGGTATTGCGCCCGTTTTTACGGACGAGCAGGAAAATCTGATAGAGGCCCGGCTCCACATTAGCCTTGTGAAAACTCGCGTTTATACCTTTATTGAAATACATCCCGCGACGGATAGTCGTTTTCAGCGGCACAGAAGCCTGGTTGGGTTGGGCTGCGTATACATGCTCCGTTGATTTCAGAATCACATATGCACCATCCGAATAGTCTTTTTCGGGTTTGAAGAATTCCTGGTGAAAGCCTACCACAATATGGTCCCCAAGCTGCCCGACTTCATCCGGCGGATAAGTGCTGACGCAGGAAACCGAATCTGCCCGCGGGTTCCAGTTTTCAGCCAGCGGGTCGGAAGAGCGGTAATAGGAGCGGATCTTTTCAAAATGCTGCTGGTCCATCGAAAACATGCGGATACCCAGCCAATCGGCATTATAACGCGCATTGAACTCCTGCGCAATAGCCGCCCGCCGGCCATTTACGGCTTCGGCGAAGTTCCCGTGCAGCAATACGAGGTTCATGATAATGGCGGCCAGCAATATTCCCGGAGCAAGTTTTCTGCGTGTCGCGTTTTGTACCACAGCCAAAAATCCGAAGTATAAGGCAATGCACCAGAGCGTCGAATACATCCGGTAACGCCCTTTAAACATTCCTTCAAACGTGTCTGTCGGAATGCGTTTGTATGTGAGGGCGAGGGCCGTAATGCCTGTAAAAATCGCAATAGCGAGTGCAAAAAGGGCTGTTGGATTGGTGTAGCGTCCTTTCAACCAGGTCGAATTCCAGAGGGGAATGTATTGCTTGCGGTATAAAAAAAGCAATGCGGCGATCATCAGCATTCCCATCGCCACGGCGATGTACAATCCGGATGTAGGCGTACCGTAGGCCGTAAGCGTCGCCCACGAGCCGATAAACCCGAAGAAACCGAAGAAACCTTCTTTTACCTGCTGCGGGTTCGAGAAATCAAGGTTTTGAGTGATCGGGGTGAAGTCGATGAAATAAATGACTGCGATAACAAGCGTTGTCGCCAGAGTGATAAAGAATTGTTTGCGGTAACCCCCGAGCAAAAACAGTAACCCGATCACAGGGAAAACCATCAACCCATTGCCATAAGTAAAGGTGGCCGCAACGGCGAAAAGCAGTGAAACGACAATCCGTTCCGGCTTGTAAACCGCAAAATAGAGCGCTGAAAGAACAAATAGGATCACCCCGAAATTACAAAGTGAGCTTACGCCCCAGAAGATGTTTTCAAATGATTGGATATTGAACCACAGCCACATAACCGGCACAAAATACCATATGGAAAGCCGCAAATGCCGGAATGCGCGGTAGAAAACCCATGCACAAAGCGCCCAGCAGGTGTTTGCGATCATCATCGGCCAAACCAGATTGACCGTACCGAATGTGTTTTCTAGCAATAGAATTACCGAGCGGGAGAATACCAGCCGGTGCTCGGGAAAAAGCGTCGTCAGCAGCTTCCATTTACCTGCCAGATCGGCTTTCGAAAATTCGGGGATAATTCCCAGGATGAGGATGTCGTCGAATGCCACGTAATTGACATTCAATGCAATGACTTTGAATACCCAAATATAAATCAGCACGGGTACCAGGCCCAACAAGCATGCCAGCCCGCTTTTTTCTCTAACAAAACGGAGGAAAGATGAAAACATGCGTGCTAATTAAGCAGGTGAGGCGTGATTTTCAACCATGCGCTGCCTAATTTTCGGTTTCCTCCTCTTCAGCGGAGGCGCGGGGATCTTTGGTATGATCGTAGACCAGTTTGCCTTTGTCGTCCCATTCTCTGAGAATGAATGGCTCAAAATCCTCTTCCCAGGCCGTTTTTGGATATTGCGTTTCTTTCTTGCGCTGGCGGCGAAACTGGTAATATTCTACCCAACGGCCTACTTTTTTACCCGAATCATATTTCCCACTCGCAGCAAGCTGGCCTTCCTTATAAAATTGCAGATACTCGCCTTCCACCTCTCCAAACGCGACCGGCATTACTTCTTTCACCTGCGTATGCGCGGAGTCGTAGTAGGTAATGCGCGATTCAGCGGGGAATCCACGGTTCCAGACAGCCTTGTCGATCAGGTTATATTTGGTATCATATTTCACCCAGCGGCCGTCTTTCACACCCATGTAATAGTAACCTTCCTCGATCAGGTTTTCGCCGCTATACTTTTTGTAAGAGCCGTGGAGCGGTAATGCCTGTGTCTTGTCTTTGATCACTGAAGAGCTCAGTTTTCTCGATTTCTTGTCATACCAGCGCGTTTCGGTAGCCCGCACGTACTCGTTCAAGGGCTTATATTCTTTCAACACATGGAAATTCTCCACCGTAGCGCGGTCGCCGCTGCCGTATTTGACAGACATGCTCTGCATAGGGATACCCTCATATTGTACTTTGGCAAGACGCGCCTTTTCCTTTTTTGCTTTGCGGTCTTTTTTCTGGCTCTTATATTCTTTTACCCGAAGCCCCAGGTCGGGGATCGTTTCTCCGAACAGGGTGGAAAGGTTGGTGGACTTGCCCTTGCCGCCCGGCACTGAGGCGCCAACCACCGGATCCAGGCCCGAAACGAACGATTTCAGATCATTGGAACGTACCGCAGTATCCTTTTTCACCTGTTCTTTGGGCAGCCACGACGGGGTCGAGGTATCCTTTTGGGCGTTCTGGGCCGAAACGGAAACCGACAGACAGATTGAAAAAAAGCCGCAGACCAGTGCTACTCTTTGCATGTATATAGGATTTTTCTTCAGGGCAAGATTGTTACTTTTGTAACGAATTGGTTTTTTCTATATTGATTTCCAAGACAAATTTAAAAAAACACCGTGGAAAAAAGCGCTAAAATTTATATTGCCGGGCATAGGGGAATGGTTGGATCCGCTATTCTCAGAAAATTGGAAAAAGAAGGTTTCCACAACATTATCACCAGAACTTCATCGGAGCTTGATCTCCGCAACCAGGCCGATGTGCGGGCATTTTTTGAAGCGGAACGTCCGGAATATATCTTTTTGGCCGCTGCCAAAGTAGGCGGCATTATGGCAAACAATATTTACCGCGCAGAGTTCCTGAACGACAACCTGCTCATTCAGAACAACGTAATCGACAGCGCGTACCGCACCGACGCCAAAAAGTTGATGTTCCTCGGTTCGAGCTGCATTTATCCGAAACTTGCGCCGCAGCCTTTGCAGGAAGATTCATTGCTCACAGGCCTTTTGGAGCCCACTAATGAACCTTACGCAATCGCAAAAATTGCGGGAATTAAAATGTGTGAGGCTTACCGCTCGCAATATGGCTGCAATTTCATTTCGGTGATGCCTACCAATTTGTACGGACCGAATGATAATTACGATCTGAATAATTCACACGTTCTGCCGGCGATGATCCGCAAATTTCACGAGGCAAAAGAGGATGGAAAGCCATTTGTAGAGCTGTGGGGTACAGGATCGCCACTTCGCGAGTTCCTGCATGCCGACGATCTGGCCGCTGCTTGTTATTACCTGATGCAAAATTACAACGAGGCCGGCTTCCTGAATGTAGGGGTAGGTGCGGATGTTACCATTAAGCATCTGGCAGAAATGATCCGGCAAGTGGTAGGATATGAAGGGGAAATCAAATGGAATACCGATAAACCGGACGGTACGCCGCGGAAACTAATGGACGTAAGCAAGCTGCACGCATTGGGCTGGAAGCACACCATCGACCTCGAAGAAGGTATTACCCGGACTTATCAGGATTTTCTCGAAAAAATAGAAACATATGCCGTGTAACCAGTACACAACAACGGGTTACATTTGGTATAGCCTAATATTTCAATACTAAAATCCTATTTCACCCACGATAATTCTATTTTTGGACAAAATTTCAGTATAATATTACAAGAATCTTCGGGAAACTAATTAGTTTTGCGCCGTACCCTAAATGGGCACGTCATATAAACCTTAGTCATAGAGAAATGTCGGCCATTATTAAGTTAGATCAGATAGACCGCAAAGTACTGGAGATTTTACAAACGAACGCGAAGATAACCAACGCTCAACTTTCCAAAGAAATAGGGCTTTCACCCGCTCCCACGCTGGAACGTGTGAAAAAACTGGAACAATCGGGGATCATCAAAAGTTACCACGCACAGCTTGAACCTGAGAAGGTAGGATTGGGCGTAAGCACTTTTGTCCAGATTTCACTGGTAGGGCACCGTAAGGCAGTTACGGAGTCATTTGTTGAGAAAATTCACGCAATTCCCGAAGTTATTGAATGTCACCACATTACAGGAACGGGAGATTTTCTGCTTCGTGTAATTTCCAAAGACATCAGCACTTACCAGAAGCTGATGCTCGAAAAAATCAATGAGATCGAAGAGGTTGCCAGCACGCAAACAATGGTAATCCTGTCGACTTTCAAAGAAAGCAAAGTATTACCGATACCATGATGTTAGGAGCCGCCGCTGCTGCGGTTCATAAGTTTAAAGTTTAGGAGTCTATATCTGATTTTTAACTTTAAATCTTAAACTCTGAACATTAAACTTAAAAACTCATAAACTCAAATAAAAAATGGTCGGAAGTGATTCCGACCATTTTTTATTTGGTATCTGTTCAAACCTATTGATGCTGCTCACGAAGCAGGTCGTTCACCGTTTTCACGGGATTGAAAGTAATCAGCGGCACTTCTACAAAAAGCGTGTTCCAATCCGCCATCGAGCCATTCCACAAGCCCGGGAGCTCTTGGGCTTTCAGCTCTTTTCCGTCTTTGGATTTGCCTGTAATAAAGCCGGTTAGCGGATCACGGAATTTTTTCAGGTCATACAATTCACCTTTCTTGTTCTTCACCGCACACACCAGATCCACCGGGTTGAAGTGCGTCGAGTTCTTGAAAATGCTGTTTTGGTCGGCATTATCGACATCCACCTGCGCCGATTCCACGATTTGCAGCGACGACGATCCGTCGGCATTCTCAGCCCAGAAAGGCCCGCCACCCGGCTCGCCCTGGTTTTTCACCATGCCGCATGCGCGCAACGGGCGATCCAGCTTTCCAACAAAATATTCTTTCTTCTTTTCGTCGCTCCACGATTCAAAACCTGCCGGCGGAATCACGCAAAGTTCATTGCGGAAAAAGCCATCGAGTTCTGCGAGCAATGCCGCATCCGCGTTTCCGGCGAGCTTATCGAGGTAACCGAAGATTCTCTTCTGATATCTCAAAACGATACCAGCCAACGCCTTTTTATAAGTAATGGTGTCCCCCTTAATGCGGTCAGGAACGACGTTATCAATGTTTTTAATGAAAATAATGTCCGCATCGAGCTGCCCGAGGTTTTCGAGCAATGCACCGTGACCGGCAGGGCGGAATAACAACGAATCGTCTTTTTCGCGGAAAGGCGTGTTATCGAGATTCACCGCGATGGTGTCCGTCGAGCTTTTTTGTTCTGAGAAAGAAACAATGTAGCGAACGCCGTATTGCGTCTGATAGCTTGGCAGCACTTCCACTACCAGTTTCTCAAACTTATCGCGGTGCTCCGGAGAAACCGTGAAGTGGATCTGCACATTACTGCCTGCATTCGCGTATTTGGCGCCTTCCACCAAATGTTCTTCCAGCGGCGTGCGTGAACGCTCTGTGTAATTGTGGAATTTCAGCAAGCCTTTCGGCAACTCTCCGTAGCCTAACCCCTTAGCGGTAAGGAAGTAAGAAGCTATCGTCTTTTCATCCGCAGACTCGATTTCGTAACCATCTGCCGCCAGAGAAGTTTTGAGGTCTTCATAGAATGCGAAATCTTTCAGCTTTGCAAAGAACTCGTCTACCGATTTGTCCTTCTTATCTTCCTGCAAAAAGCCGAAAAGCGATTTGAACATCCGCGTAGCCGCACCCGAAGCCGGTACGAATTTTAAAAGTGCAATTTCCCCATCGGCGGCACTTTTGTCGAACTCACTGATTACTTGTGCAATCTCTTCGTCCGTAAGCCGGATAATACCATCACCCACCGTGGCCGCCTTCGACAATTGCAAAAACGGAAAGCCCTTTTCAAAATAGCGGACTTGCTCTTCCACCACGCTTAAATCGCTTCCTCTTTCCTTTATCTGTTGAATATCGTTTTCAATAAACATAATGTATGGTTTTAATCAGTGAAGTTTAGGGTAAGATTTATTACAAAAAAGCCTGGAATTTTAACAATTTCATCAATTTTCCCCGCATTTATTTCAGCACCCGCAACTTGGCGAAGCTGAGAAGCAGCGTTTTTTCACCCACGAGGTCGAACTTGACCGTCGCTTTTCTGTCGGTACCATTGACGTCCATTTTGGTCACCACCCCGAAACCGAATTTCAAATGCTCTACCTTGTCGCCTTCGGCCAGACCGAAAGTATCCGTCGGGACGAAATCGGCGGACGGCACGTGGCTGGTGGCAGCCGTTGCAACCGGCCTGGTCTCTGTTTTCCGTTGTACGAGGTTACGAGCGAAAGTCGTTACAGGAGGTGTAGTATCGCGCTCCAACGCGCTCTGGACCATTCTGTTGACATTCAGGTATTTCTGATCGACTTCCAGTAGAAAGCGGCTCGGTTCGCACATTTTCAGGCGGCCCCATTGGTAGCGGCTCTCGGCATAGGAGAATGACAATTTCTTTTCCGCACGCGTGATCGCCACGTAGAAAAGCCTTCTTTCTTCTTCCAGATCCTGCCTGCTTTCCAGCATCATCTGGCTTGGGAAAAGGTCTTCTTCCAGCCCCACGATGAATACATTCCTGAATTCCAGCCCCTTCGCCGAGTGAATGGTCATCATCGTAACACGGTCGTGGTCGTTATTATCGTCCGGCTCGTCGGCATTGGTTAATAATGACACCGATTGAAGGAATGCGCTCAGCGTTTTGTCCTCCGTTTCGTCGCTATCGACAAACTCCTTGATACCATTCAGCAACTCCTGCACGTTTTCGTAGCGTGAAAGACCTTCTACGGTCTTATCTTCATACAGCTCCCGCAAGATTCCGGAGGTTTTGGCAATGTGGGACGAAATTTCGTAGGCGTCCTTACCTTCTTCCACCAAGATTTTGAAACTCTTGATAAGCGTCCCAAAACTTTCGATAGGAGCAATAGAGCGTCCTGAACCGAATTGATTGATATTCGCCACGACATCCCAGATCGCCACATTATTTTCGGAAGCTGTTACCGCGATTTTCGCCACGGTCGTATCACCAATGCCTCTTTTGGGTAAATTAATGATCCGTTTGAAAGCTTCTTCATCCCGCTGGTTCACTGTAAACCGGAGGTATGCAAGCAAATCCTTGATTTCTTTCCTTTGATAAAAAGACTGGCCGCCCACAATGCGGTACTTAATGCCGAGTTTCCGCAGGGCCTCTTCAAAGGAGCGGGACTGGGCATTGGTACGGTACAAAATCGCAAAGTTCTCGTTGCGGAGCGATTTCTGCATTTTCTCTTCAAAAATCGCAGTCGCCACCAGCCGGCCTTCCTCATTATCCGAGCCGGCCTTGATCACGTCGATCAGCGAACCTTCCTCATTGGAAGTGAAAGTATGCTTTTCGAGCTGCGACTTGTTCCGGGCAATCACCGAGTTGGCCGCATTCACGATGGTACTCGTCGAGCGGTAATTCTGTTCCAGCTTGATCACGCGCACATCCGGGAAATCCTTTTCGAAATTGAGGATGTTCTCGATGTTCGCGCCGCGGAATGCGTAAATACTCTGCGCATCGTCACCCACCACGACGATATTCCGGTGCACCGCCGATAACTTCCTGGTAATGAGGTACTGAGAAACGTTCGTATCCTGAAACTCATCCACCATCACATGCTGGAACTTGTGCTGGTACTTATATAATACGTCGGGGAAATCGCGGAAAAGGACATTGGTATTGAAAAGCAGGTCGTCGAAGTCCATGGCATTGGCCTGGAAGCAGCGCGTTGCGTACGTTTTGTAAAGCCGGCCAATCTCCTTCATTTTCGCCGCATCGTCGTCGGCCTGGATCACCGCATTATTAATGTAATCGTCGGGCGAAATGAGTCTGTTCTTCGCTCCGGAGATCCGGTTGAAAACTACATTGGCCTTATAAACCTTGTCGTCGAGGTTATATTCCTTAATAATACTTCTTAATAATGACTTCGAATCGTCGGTATCATATATAGAGAAATCGCTGGTATAGCCCAGGTAGCGGGCCTCAATGCGGAGTATTTTGGCAAAAACGGAGTGGAAAGTGCCCATCCAGATGTTCCGAGCCTCGGTACCGACAGCGCCTTCGATCCGGCTGCGCATTTCGCCGGAAGCTTTATTGGTAAATGTGAGGGACAAAATGCGGAACGGATCGACACCCGTCTCGATCAACCGCGCGATGCGGTAGGTAAGTACCCTGGTTTTCCCTGAACCCGCGCCCGCAATGATCATCAAAGGGCCATTTCCGTGCAGCACAGCCTCCCGTTGGGGCTCATTCAAGGTCGAGAGATAATCGTTGTGGTTCAAAGTTGTATGCTTTTCCAATTACTTATAATATATAGCAAAAGCCAAAGTTAGGAAAAACCGTCAAAAGCATCCTGAATCTCCGGGCTTGTAAGAGAGGCCCCTCCTAAATATTATTCCGCGATCAGAACATAAGGTGTGCATTGTTGGTTAATTAGCAACAATTTCAGATTTCATCATATATATAGGGCACCGCCCGCTTGCTAACAGACTAATGAGTACAATGAATATAGAAGACCAACCGCTGGAAGTACAATGGGAACACCTGCTGGGGCAGCTGGAAGAAATGGTAGGCAAGCGCCCCGGCGATTTGAACGGCGTCCTTTTCTTGATAGGTGTGCAGGAATTGGGTCAGGGCGCGAAGCGATTTTCGAAGGAGCAGAAGCAAGACCTGATGCATATAGGTATATGCAGGGTGCTAAGCATGTCGTCCTATTATAGTCTTGAATACACCGACAAAGATGGCTGGCCGCATTACAAACTGGAACGGGCACTACCTCCGGGCGACCTTTTGAAGCAGGAAGCGCTTTTGAAGATGCATGTGATCGAGTACTTCAAAAATTTGTGAAAAAATTACGGATCGGTTGTTTCTGGTTATCAACCGGTTGCTGAAAAGCGAAAAAGTTTTTTTACAATTTTTGCACCCGGCACTTGCATTTAAAAAAATAACCCCCCACTTTTGCACTCCCAATCGGGAACAACGGCACTGAAAACGATCAGGGCCACGAGTTTCGGGAGTACCGGAGCAACGTTCTTTGACATGATGAAGAGAGCAAAAAGATAGGTTCGTTAG
>Ga0065165_1000549_pt1 | contig 56452 bp, 46 predicted proteins | sample AraplaMF_Cvi_mMF_FD_63813 | JGI IMG/M metagenome (GOLD analysis project Ga0065165, IMG submission 63813) | Arabidopsis root microbial communities from the University of North Carolina, USA - plate scrape MF_Cvi_mMF (version 2) (version 3) | ecosystem: Host-associated > Plants > Roots >...
TCGGCACCGGGAACAGGTTCATCAGCCCGATCGAGACCGACAGCAGCGCCGCCAGGTTGATCAAGGCCAGGAGCCCACCGCTGGAGGCGACCATCCCCGAGACCTGGGCGATCCGGATCGGCCCAGAGAGCTGGTCGGTCGATTCCTTCCCTTTGATCAGCTTGGCGACGTAGTCATAGGTCCGCTCGACCACGAACCAGGTCTCGCTCATGCCGAGCAGCACGGATTGGCCGAGGCTGAAATGCTGGGTCGTCCAGTCCTCGGGCTTGGCCGATGCCTGCACGCCGATGATTCCGAACCGCTGCTTGCCGAGCGGCGAGGACGTCTCGACCAGGTCAGGTGTCACCGAAAGCACGACGTCGGCGCCGCCGCGTTCGACCGTCACCGGGAAGGTCTCGCCCGGACGAATCGAGATCACCCGCTGCAGATCGCTGAAGCTCTTGATCTCGCGGCCGTCCACCAGGCGGACGAGATCGCCCGATTGCAGCCCGGCCCGCGCCGCAGCGCCACCGACGGTGACGCTGTCGACGCGCGGAGCCAGGGTCGGCTTGCCCATGAAATAGGCCGTCCCGCCGAAGATCAGGATGGCGAGCAGGAAATTGGCGATCGGCCCGGCGGCGACGATCGCCGCCCGCTCGCCTATCGACTGGGCCGGGAACGAACGCTCGTTCTCCTCCCGGCTCATGCCGGTGAGGGAATCCGAAGTGGTCGAGCTGGTGGCGTCGGCATCGCCCGAAAACTTGACGTAGCCGCCGAGCGGAATCACCGCGAAGCGCCAGCGCGTGCCGTATCGGTCATAGAATCCAAACAGCTCGCGCCCGAATCCGATCGAGAAGGTCTTCACATCGACGCCGCACCAGCGCCCGACCAGGAAATGGCCGAGCTCGTGCACAAACACGACGATGGTGAGGACGAACAGGAACGGCAGCAGGTAGCTCAAGAGAAAGCTCGCGGCGTGCCAGACCGATCCGACGATATCCATAAAACTCTCCCGGCTTCAGCCACTAAGTGACAGTGAAGCGTCCCCCGGACAAGAGCGAGCGGCTCCGGTTTCTCGCATCTTGGTCAACGGCGAGGGCTTCGGCGACATTCGCAGGCGAGGACGATCGGCTCCCCGCAGCTTGCGCACAGACGGCCTCGACCAGAGCGGGTATCGCGGGAAAGGCGATCCGCCTGTCGAGAAAGGCCTCGACCGCGATCTCGTTGGCGGCATTCAGCACGGCCGGCATGGCCCCCCCTTCCGCAAGGGCGGCCATGGCGAGGCTCAGCGCCGGAAAACGGGAGAGATCGGGCCGCTCGAAGGCGAGCGGGCCGGTTGCGACCAGATCGAGGAAGCGGCTTTGCGGCGCATCGAGCCGGCCGTCGACACCCAGGCAATGGGCAGCCGCGACGCGCATGTCCGGCACGGCCAAGCCGGCGCTGACCGAGCCGTCGCGGAAGGTGACGAGCCCGTGCACGATCTGCTGCGGATGGACCAGCACCTCGAGCTGGTCGGCGCCGAGCCCGAACAGGAAGAAGGCTTCGATCAGCTCCAGCCCCTTGTTCATCATGCTGGCCGAGTCGATCGTGATCTTGGCGCCCATCGCATAATTCGGGTGGGCCAGCGCCTGTTCGGGCGTGGCGGCCGCGATCTTCTGCGCCGACCAGGTCCGGAACGGACCGCCGGAGGCAGTCAGCGTCATCGTGCGGATCGCCGAGATCAGCTCGGCCCCCAGCACCTGGAACAGGGCGTTGTGCTCGGAATCGAGCGGCAGGATGCGGGCGCCGACTGCGCTTGCCCGCGCCATCACCGCGCTGCCGGCACAGACCAGGCTCTCCTTGTTGGCGAGCGCGACGGTGCGGCCCGGCGTCAGCGCCGCAAAGGTCGCCTCCAGCCCGGCCGCTCCCGAAATCGCGCTGACCACGATGTCGCTGGCGAGCGAGACCGCCTCCAGCACCGCGCTTCGCCCGGCACCATGACGGATTCCGCTGCCGGCCAGCGCCTCGGACAGGACCTCGCCCTGCCCTTCGTCCGCGATCGCCGCGAAGCTTGCCCCGGTCTCGCGGGCAACCCGCGCCAGGCCCGCCGCATCCCGGCCGCCGACCAGCGCAGCGACCTGGAGCCGCTCCGGATTCTCCGCGATCACGGCGCGCGTCGAACGGCCGATGGAGCCAGTGGCCCCCAATATGGTGACGGTGCGGCGCATCAAAAATCAGTGTCCCAAGCGCGCCAGATAAAGCAGCAGGCCGGCGAAGACCAGCACGGCCCAGTAACCGTCCAACCGGTCGAGGAAGCCGCCATGGCCGGGAATCAGATGGCTCGAATCCTTGGTTCCGAAGCGCCGCTTGATCGACGATTCGAAGAGATCGCCGGCCTGGCTCGCGACGGAAGCGGCGAGCGAGACCGCGAGCACCGGCCAAAGCCCCGACGGCAGACCCGGGAAGAACCAGGCCCAGACGGCGGTGCCGCACAGCGTTCCCGCCAGGGCTCCGCCGAGCGCGCCCGACCAGGTCTTCTTCGGGCTGACCCGCGGCAGGAGCTTCGGCCCGCCCAGCGCCCGGCCGGTGAAATAGGCGGCGATGTCGGTGAGCCAGACCACCGCGAAGGTCCAGAAGATCAGGGCAAGGCCGATCCCGGGGCTCTCGCGCAGCGCCGGCGTCACCAGCGCGAAACAGAGCGCATAGGCGATGCCGCAGGCTTCGAGCACGCGTTGGTTGGCGGTCTGCGGCGTCGCGATCGCGCCGATCAGACCGGCAAGCGCCGCGACCCCCGCGAGCGCGACGGCGCTCAACGGCAGGAAGCCGAGGGCGAGCCCGGCGAGTCCGACGCCGATTCCGCCGGCGACGGCGTTCCTGCCGTTGACGATCTTGAGCCATTCATAGGCGACGACGCCGGCGACGGCCGTCCAGATCAGCCGGAAGGGCCAGCCACCGTACAGGGTGACGCCGAGGATGACCACAGCGAGCACCAGCGCCGAAACGACCCGCAGGCGAAGCTCGGATGCGCCCGTTCCGGCGCCCCCTTCATTCACGCGACCCCCATCTTGGCTTCGGCCGGCTGGCCGACGCCGCCATAGCGCCGCTCGCGGCGATGGAACTCCGCCAGTGCGTCTTCGAGCGCCTTGCGATCGAAATCGGGCCAGAGCACCGGCGTGAAGATGAACTCGGCATAGGCCGCCTGCCAGAGCAGGAAGTTCGAGATGCGGGTCTCGCCGGAGGTACGGATCACCAGGTCCGGATCCGGCAGCGCGGCGGTGTCGAGGCGCGCGGAGAGCAGCGTCTCGTCGATCGCCTCGGGTTGAAGCCGGCCCGCGGCCACCTCCCGCGCGAGATCTCGCGCCATGCGGGCGATCTCGTCACGCGAGCCGTAGTTGAAGGCGACGACCAAAGTGAGGCCGGTATTGCCGTCAGTCATGGTCTCCGCCCGCTCGACGAGCGCGCGCAGATCGGGCGCGAGGTCGTCGCGGCTGCCGATGATGCGCACGCGCACACCAGCCTCGTTGAGCTCGGCGAGGTCGTTCTCGACGAAGCGGCGCAGCAGTCCCATCAGGAAGGAGACTTCGGTGATCGGCCGGCGCCAGTTCTCGGTCGAGAATGAATAGAGCGTCAGGACACGGATGCCGAGATCGGCAGCGTTGCGGACGGTGCGCCGCAAGGCCTCCAGCCCGCGCCGATGCCCCTCCTGGCGCGGCAGGCCACGCATCTGCGCCCAGCGGCCGTTGCCGTCCATGATGATGGCGACATGGGCAGGAGCCGGATCGGACGCCGCCTGGCGCTGGCCGTCTGACATTGAGAACGCCTCTTCAGGGCAACAGCCCTATCTCGATGATACCGGACAGCGCCGTTCCATACACTCAAACGTGCAGGATTTCCTTTTCCTTGGCGGCAAGGGCCTGGTCGATCTCGCCGATATGCTTGTCGGTCGCCTTCTGGACGAGGTCGGTCTGCTTGGTGACGTCGTCCTTGGGCATATGCCCGTCCTTCTCCAGCTTCTTGATCAGGTCCATGCCGTCACGACGCACATGCCGGACGGCCACCTTGGCGTCTTCGGCATATTTGTGCGCGACCTTGACCATCTCCTTGCGGCGCTGCTCGTTGAGCTCGGGAATGCGGATGCGCAGCACCTGCCCCTCGGTCTGCGGATTGAGGCCGAGATCGGATTCGCGGATCGCCTTCTCCACCGCCTGGACCATGCTGCGATCCCAGACCTGGACCGAGAGCAGGCGCGGCTCGGGCACGCTGACGGTGGCGAGCTGGCTCAGCGGCGTGCGTGCGCCATAGGCCTCGACCGTGATCGGATCGAGCACATTGGCCGAGGCGCGGCCGGTGCGAAGCGAAGCCAGGTCGCTCTTGAACTTCTGCACGCCGCCGTCCATGCGGCGATTGAGATCGGCGAGATCGAAAGTGGTTTGGGCCATCGTCTTCAAAACCTTGTCGAAACCGGTCGGACCGGAGCCGGAAATGCGCGCGACCATGGCGAGCGCCCGCCCCAGGGTCAAGGATTTATGCGTCAACAGCATTTTCCCAAGCAGCTTCGCAAGGGGAAACGGCTCTCGATCGCATATGCATGGCTGCCAGACCGACGGTCTCGGTGGCCAAAGGCGGAAGGACTTCCTAGGTCAACCTTGCAGCAGCGTGCTCCGGCTTTCGTCTTCAGGAGAATCCCATGCCCCGCCTGAACCGCGTCATCGAAACCGCGCTCTATGTCGACGATCTCGACCGCGCCGCAGCGTTCTACGAGGAGAAACTCGGCCTCTCGTCGATGCTCAGGACCAGGACGCTCTTCGCCTACGATATCGGCGGCCAGAACGTCCTGCTGCTCTTCCAGCGCGGCGCCTCCCTGGAGACGCAAATATCGGAGCGCGGCAGCATCCCGCCACATGACGGCCAGGGCCCGCTGCACATCTGCTTTGCCGTCGATGCGGCCGAACTGGCCGAGTGGGAGGCACAGCTCGGGCAGCACGGCGTGGAGATCGAGGGCCGCATGCGCTGGAATCGCGGCGGCGAGAGCATCTACTTCCGCGATCCGGACGGCCATCTGCTCGAGATCATGACGCCCGGCAACTGGCCGAATTACTGATCCGTCACGGTGTGACGTAGGTCGCCCTGCCCTCGCCGCGCAACACGGCCGCAAGCATGCCGGGCTCGGCGATCGAGAAGACGACGATGGTGAGCGCCGCGTCGCGCGCCAGCGCGAAGGCGGCGGTGTCCATCACCTTGAGGTCACGCTTGATCGCGTCCTCATGGGTCAGCGTGTCGTAGCGGGTCGCGCTCGGATCCTTCTTCGGATCGGCCGAATAGACGCCGTCCACCTGCGTCGCCTTGAGCAGATGGCTGCAATCGAGCTCGGCCGCGCGCAGGGCCGCGCCGGTATCGGTGGTGAAATAGGGATTGCCGGTGCCACCGCCGAGGATGACGACCTTGCCGTTGCTGAGATGGTCGAGCGCACGCTTGCGGGCATAGCTCTCGCAGAGCGAGGGCATCGGCACCGCCGACATGGCGCGCGCCGGCGCACCGGCGCTCTCGATCGCATGTTCGAGGGCGAGCGCATTCATCACCGTGCCGAGCATGCCGATCGAATCGGCGCTGGTGCGGTCGAGCCCTTTGGTGAGGCCCTGCACGCCGCGGAAGAAGTTGCCGCCGCCGACGACGATGCCGATCTCGACACCCTCGCGCGAGGCATGGGCGATGTCGGCGGCCAGAGCCGTCAGCGTGGCGCCGTCGAGGCCGGATCCCTGAGGTCCTGCAAGGGCTTCGCCGGAGAGCTTCACGAGAACGCGTTTAGGTCTCATCGGGGCTCTCCACTGCTCGCGCCACATCGCCGGCCTCGCCCGATTCGGCGAGGCGGCCTTCTCTACTTACAAAAAAGGCCGCGCGAGGCGCGGCCTTTCTGAACGCTATCAACGGGCTTGTCAGCCCGTGGTGCCGCCGGCCGCCGCGACCTCGGCAGCGAAATCGGTCTCTTCCTTCTCGATGCCCTCGCCGAGCGCGAAGCGGGCGAAACCGGTGAGCTTGACCGGGCCGCCGACCTTGCCTTCGGCTTCCTTCAGCACCTGGGCGACCGACTTCGAGCCGTCATGGATATAGGCTTGGTCGAGCAGGCAGTATTCCTTGGCGTAGCTCTTCAGGCCGCTCTCGACGATCTTGGCGAGCACGTGCTCGGGCTTGCCGGCATTCTTCTCGGCCAGGATCGCCTTCTCGCGCTCCAGCACCGCCGGGTCGACCGAAGCGAGGTCGAGCGCGACCGGGTTGGTCGCGGCGATATGCATGGCGAGCTGTCGGCCGATCGCGGCGAGCTCGTCGCCCTTGCCGGTCGATTCAAGGCCGACGATGACGCCGATCTTGCCGAGGCCCTCGGTGATCGCACCATGGACGTAGGAGCCGATCACGCCGGCTGAGACCGAGACCTGCGCGACGCGGCGCAGCGTCATGTTCTCGCCAATGGTGGCGATGGCGTTGGCGATCGCGTCGGCGACGGTGCCGCCGCCCGGATAGTGATGGGCGGCCAGCGCCTCGACATCGCCGCCGCGCTCGAGCGCGACATCGGCGATGGTGCGGGCCAGCGCCTGGAATTCCAGGTTGCGGGCGACGAAGTCGGTCTCGGAGTTGACCTCGACCACGACACCGCTGTTGCCGCGCACGGCGACGGCAACGAGGCCCTCGGCGGCGACGCGGCCAGCCTTCTTGGCGGCCTTCGACAGGCCCTTGGCGCGCAGCCAGTCGATGGCGGCTTCCATGTTGCCGTCGGTGGCCGAGAGCGCGGCCTTGCAGTCCATCATGCCCGCGCCGGTCTTGTCGCGGAGTTCCTTCACCATGCCGGCGGTGATCGCAGCCATTTGCGTCGTCCTTGCTGTCTTGCGGCCCTCGCCCGGTGGCGCGCCGCTACTCTAGATTCGTCCCCATTGGCAAACGCCGACGGCCCGTTTCCGGCGTCGGCGCTGCTTGGGCTTAATCAGGTATCGAAGTGCGACGCGCCGATGACGCGCCGCAATCCGGAATTATCAGGCGTCGGCGAGATCGCGCGACTGGGCGACCCAGCCCTGGCTCTCGATGCGGCCGGCGAGCTTCAGGTCGTGATCGACCTTGCTGACATCCGCCGGGCTCATGGCAGCGAGCTGCCAGAAATGGAAGATGCCGCCGTCATTGAGCTTCTGCACGATCTCCGGGCCCATGCCCGAGAGCTTCATGAAGTCGTCCGGCGCGCCGCGCGGCGCGGTCAGCAGCTCGAAGGACTGGCCTTCGGCAGCGACCGGCTCGGCGAGAGCGGTCTCGACGACCGGGGTCTCAGCGGCGCCGAGGTCGATGCCGCTGTCGCCCGAAGCGCGCGAGATGCCGTCGATGGCCGAACGGGCGATCAGGTCGCAATAGAGCTGGATGGCGCGGCCGGCGTCGTCATTGGCCGGGACCGGGAAGGTGATGCCGTCCGGATCCGAGTTCGAGTCGACGATGGCGGCGACCGGAATGCCGAGGCGCTGAGCCTCCTTGATCGCCAACTGCTCCTTGTTGGTGTCGATCACGAAGATCATGTCAGGCGTGCCGCCCATGTCCTTGATGCCGCCGAGCGCCTTCTCGAGCTTGTCGCGCTCGCGCGCCAGCATCAGGCGCTCCTTCTTGGTCAGGCCGGTGCCGCCGCCGGAGAGCAGCTCGTCGACCTTGCGCAGGCGCTGGATCGAGGCCGAGATGGTCTTCCAGTTGGTCAGCATGCCGCCGAGCCAGCGGGAGTTGACATAGTACTGGGCCGAGCGCTTGGCGGCGTCGGCGATGGCATCCTGCGCCTGGCGCTTGGTGCCGACGAAAAGGACGCGGCCGCCGCGGGCGACTGTGTCGCTGACCGCCTGCAGGGCGCGCGAGAGCATCGGCACCGACTGCGACAGGTCGAGGATGTGGATGTTGTTGCGCGTGCCGTAGATGAACGGCGACATCTTCGGGTTCCAGCGGTGAGCCTGGTGGCCGAAGTGGGCGCCGGCCTCGAGCAGCTGACGCATGGAGAAATCAGGCAGAGCCATGGTATTCTTGTCCTTCCGGTTGAGCCTCTGGGGAGCGAATGAGCCGGCCATGAACTGGCCAGTCACCGGAACGCCTCGGTGTCGAGGTGATGCTTCCCATGTGGAATGAGCCGCGCCATACACGCGATGGCGCGCAATTGCAAGGCTTGCAGTCGGCTCGTCAGAGTGAGCCGACCTCGTAGGCGACGTCGTAAACCCCTGGCACCGCCTTCTCCAGCAACGGGCGCACGCGCGCCAGATGACTGATGAGACGCTCGTCATGACTGAAGCGCAGCGCCGCCTCTTCCGATTCGAACATCGTCACCAGGACGACGTCGCGATCCTCGCGCGAGCGGAACAAGCGCCCGCCGATCAGCCCGTCGACCTTGCCGCGGACGGCATGGTGCTGGGCGAGCTGCAGCTCCATGAACTCGGCGAAGTGTTCCTGCTTCGGTGTGATGACGCTGATGTTGACCACCGGCTGATCGGGCATGCCCGGCTCCTTCCTTGTTTGAACGGAGCCGAGTCGATACGACCTCAACCAAGGTCGAGGTCAAGGCACATCCTGCCAGCCGCTGGCAGGAGCCGCCTCCATGCCATTCACTTCGGCAGCGAGGCGGCCGCCTTCTGCACGACGTCGCCGATCTGCTTGCAATAGGCCGCGGCGGTGCCGCCCTGCGCCTTGGCGATCGTCTCCAGATCCTGCGTTACGCCCATCATCGCGATCGTGCCCTTCTTGCCGGCTGCTTCGGCGGTGTCACCGGCACTCTTGTCGGCTGGCGGTGGGATCAGGGCCAGCACCTTGCGCTGGATTTCGACGACATCGGCGCCGACATGGCCCTTCTCTGCGCAATAGCTGAGGATGCCGAGCTGGTTGCGACCGGCCTGGTAGGCGGTGGCGAGCTGGTCGGCCTGACTCTGGGCGAAGGATGGGCCGCAGGCCAAGACCGCGAACGCGGCGAGCGCGCTGAAACGCTTGAAGGAAAGCAGCATGACAATTCTCTCTCGAGTTGAATGCGTCCGAAGATGCACGCCCCGCTTCCCCAATGCCGGCATAGCCGCCCGAGGCCCCGGCCACAACCGCATCACAGGCATGCCCGCCTGCAGCCGTTAACCGGCCGGGCCCGATTCTCGCTGCCGCATTGGCAATCCCTTCACATCGCTCTGCTATCGACACGCCGCGAACAGAAAGGCCTGACCGCGGCGCGACGAACCGCAGCGGCCTGGAGCCCACGCTGACCCTCAGCATCGGCGTCGCCAAGGGCGATGCGGCCAGCGATGGGCTGGAGACCTTGCTGCAGTATGCGGACGAGGCGCTCTACCGCTCGAAGCCGCTCGGCCGCGACCGGGTCCAGGGCAGATCCGGGCCCTGGGCGCTAACCTTCCATCCTAGAACGGGTGGAACACGCGCAGGCGATGGCCATCCGGATCGGTGGCGACGAAAGTGCGGCCGAAATCGAGATCGGTCGGCGCCTGCAGGATCGCAAGGCCGCGCCGCTGCCAGTCGGCATGGGTCGCATCGACCGCTTCGCCGCTACCCACGACCATGGCGATCTCGCCGCCGCCGCCCGCCGCCTGCGCATCCGGCTCGACGGTATGGCGCGACCACAGGCCGAGCCGCGCCCCCGATGGCAGTGCGAACATGGCGAAGGTCGGCGAAGCCTCCAGCGCCTCCGAACCGATCAGCTCGGCATAGAAGCGGGCACTTGCTGCGGGATTGTCGACATAGAGGATGATGAAATTGGCATCGAGCATCGGTGTCATCTCCGGTTTGGGGATGCACGCATGATCGCTGCAAATGCTGCCAATTTCCGGCAGTGTGCTTCAAGACGGTGATGGAATTCCCTCGCGCTCGCGCCATTGCTTCAGCAGCGCCTGGCGTCGGCGCGGATAGCGGACATCGACCAATTCGGCCTGCGCGATGCGGTCGGCCCGGAAATGCCGGAAGTCGTTGCGCAATTCGCACCAGGCGACGACGACGCGGACATGATCGAAGAAGCCGAGCGCGAACGGCCAGACCAGCCGCTGCGTCGCCGCCGCCTTGCCGTCCTGATAGGTCAGCGCCAGCTTGCGTTCGGCGCGGATCGCCTTGCGGACCAGGCCGAGATCGACGCCGGTTGTGGCAGCGATCTTCGCACCGGGACCGACCAACAGCGCCGAGGCGTCGGCCTTGTCGCGCAGATCGGCCGGCAGCACCGCGACGATCTTGGCCATGGCGTTGCGCGCAGCGCCGGCAAGCCGGTCATCGGCACGGCCGGCGACCCAGCGCGAGCCGAGCACCAGCGCCTCGATCTCGTCCTCGTCGAACATCAGCGGCGGCAGCATGAAGCCGGGCTTTAGCACATAGCCGAGCCCGGGCTCGCCCTCGATCGGCGCGCCCTGCCCCTGCAAGGTGGCGATGTCGCGATAGAGCGTGCGGATGCTGACGCCGGTCTCTTCCGCCAACCTGCGGCCGCTGACCGGCCGGCGATGCCGGCGCAGCACCTGGACGAGGTCGAGCAGGCGCTCCGAGCGCGACATTGCTCAGCCTGCCAGATCGGCGAGCCCTGCCCGCCGGACGCCGAGCCCCGCCATCTCTGCCCAGGCGCGGTCGAGCGAGCCGTCGAGGTCGATGGCGCGGCAGGCCTCTTCGACCACGAGAGTTTCGAAGCCGTGGCGAGCCGCGTCCTGCGCGGTCCAGTTGACGCAAAAATCGGTGGCGAGGCCGACCACCACGACACGAGCGACGCCGCGTTCCTTGAGATAGCCGCCGAGCCCGGTCGGCGTGGTGCGGTCGGCCTCGACGAAGCCGGAATAGCTGTCGACCTCGCGGCGGCATCCCTTGCGGATGACCGCCTGCGCCATGGAAAGATCAAGGCCGGGATGAAAGGCGGCCCCGTCGCTGCCCTGCACGCAATGATCCGGCCAGAGCACCTGCGCGCCATAGGGCATGGCGATCGTCTCGAAGGGCGCCTTGCCGGGATGGCTCGAGGCGAAGGACGAGTGCCCGGCCGGATGCCAGTCCTGCGTCAGCACGACCGTGGCGAAACGCCGGCCGAGTTCATTGACGAGCGGGACGATCTCATCGCCGCCAGCGACCGCCAGGCTGCCGCCGGGGCAGAAATCGTTCTGGACGTCGACGACGATCAGCGCGGTCCTGGCGTCGATCATGGGCTTGCCCTCAGCAGAGCATTTTCGAGCGAAGTGGGCACCGGTTCGCGTGAAGAAAATGCGATAAAATAAAGAGCTAGAGCACTTTTCGCGATTCGGAGAAACGCGGAAATGCTCTAGGTGGCGGTCCGCGTCAGCCGCGTGATGCCCTTGCGGGCAGCGAACATGCGGCCATAGACGTCGCCGGCGAGATCGGGCCGATAGCAGCGCTGTTCGAGCAGCGGGTCCCAGATGTGCTCGACCGTGTCGATCAGCTCGAAATCGGCCTTGAGCCGCGCCTCCAATTGCAGGCGATTCTTGCGGTTCTGGTATTCGAGCAGCACCAGCGAGGTCTTCGACAGGTCGAGATGGTCGAGTACGTCACCCTCGCCGCCCTCGATGTCGATCTTGACGATGTCGGCCGAGGGCAGGCTCACCGGATCGACCACCGCGACCTCGTAGCGCTCGACCATCGCCCCGGCGACGAAGGTATCGCCGGCATAGGAAGCGAGACCGGACTCGCCATCGCCGGCAAAGCGGCTGAGGAAGGTCGCGGTCGTCTGGCCACCGGGAAACAGTGCCGCATTGACCGTGACGATGTCACGGCGCCGGTCGGTGTTGCGCTTCAGGAGTTCGTAGGTGCCGGGATGCGGCTCGTAGGAGGTCACCGTGCTGCCAGGCCATCGGGCGCTGGCCCAGAGCGCGAAGGAGCCGACATTGGCGCCGATGTCGAGGATGTCGAGGCCGACGCCGTCATAGCCGCATTCATACTCGCCTTCGAGCACGTCCTTGATCGCCCAATGCATCGCCTCGGGCACGGCAAGGCTCATTGGAATCCGCGCGACGTATTGCTTCATCGTCCCCCCGGAGACGTTCGTTGTCTGCGGGCACTGTGATGCCTTGGCCGCCGACTGCGCAAGGCTCTGCGCTGACGAGGCCTGTCAGCGCAGCTCGACGTTCACCACCCCGGGGGCGGCGCGCACGGCATTGGCGACCTGCTGGTTGACCGGGTAGCGCCCCGGCAACTCGATCTCGACCTCCTGGGCGCCGTCGTCGAGGATCATCACCAGCGAGATCTTGCCGTCGGCGCGCACGCCGTCGCGCGGCTTCACCCGCTCGGCGATCGAGGACAGCGCCTTGTCGTCACGCAGGAAGATGCAGAGATCCTGCTTCTGCCGGTTGGCGAGGTCGTCGAGCCGCTCGACATCCTCGATGCGCGGCCGGACCTCTTCGCCGTCGAGCACGGCCGAGAGCCTGATCACCAGCGCAGCGCCCGGCTCGAGCAGCTCGCGATAGCGCTGCAGCCCCTCCGAGAACAGGATCGCCTCGAACTGTCCGGTCGGGTCGGAGAGCTGGACGATGCCCATCTTGTTGCCGGACTTGGTCCGGCGCTCCGACCTGTCGATGACGGAGGCCGCGACCTTGGCGATCGAGGTGCCGCTGGCGCGGACATTGCGAGCGAAATCGGCATAGCTCTGCACCCGCAGGCGCTTCAGCACATGCTCGTAATCGTCGAGCGGGTGGCCGGAGAGGAAGAAGCCGACCGCCTCATGCTCGCGCTGCAGCCGCTCGGCCGGAGCCCAGGGCTCGAAGGGCGGGATGCGGAAGGCTTCCGCCACCCCGCCGCCGCCGAAAAGCTCGGACTGGCCGCCCTCGGCCGCCTCGCGAGTGCGGTTCGAGAGCGCCAGCATGCCGTCGACCGCCACCATCGCCTTAGCCCGCTCCGGCTCGATCTCGTCGAGCGTGCCGGCCGAGATCAGCGCTTCGATCGTGCGCCGGTTGACCAGGCGGGTATCGATCCGGCGGGCGAAATCGGCGAGGTCGCGGAACGGGCCTTCCTTGGCGCGTGCCGCGACGATCGATTCGACCGCGGCCCGACCGACGCCCTTGATCGCGCCGAGCGCATAGCGGATCGCGCCGTCGGCGACGTCGAAATCGACGCCCGAGCGGTTGATCGAAGGCCGCTCGACCTTGATGCCGAGGCGTTCGGATTCGCGCCGGAATTCCGAGAGCTTGTCGGTATTGCCGATGTCGAGCGTCATCGACGCCGCCATGAACTCGACCGGGTAATTGGCCTTGAGATAGGCGGTCTGGAAGGCGACGACGGCATAGGCTGCCGCATGGCTCTTGTTGAAGCCGTAGTCGGCGAATTTCGCCAAGAGGTCGAAGATTTCGGAGGCGAGGTCCTTCTTCAGGCCCGCCTCGATCGCGCCCTTCACGAAACGGTCGCGCTGGGCGTCCATCTCGGCCTTGATCTTCTTGCCCATGGCGCGGCGCAAGAGGTCGGCTTCGCCGAGCGAATAGCCCGAGAGCGCCTGCGCCACCTGCATCACCTGTTCTTGGTAGACGATGATGCCATGCGTCTCGGACAGGAACGGCTCCATGCCGGGATGGAGATAGGTTGGTTCCTCCAGCCCGAGCTTGCGGCGGCAATAGGTCGGGATGTTGTCCATCGGGCCGGGGCGATAGAGCGCCACCAGCGCGATCAGGTCCTCGATCCGGTCGGCCTTCATCTCGACCAGCGCCTTGCGCATGCCGACCGATTCCACCTGGAACACGCCGACCGTCTCGCCGCGCGCCAGCATCTCGTAGGTCTTCGGGTCGTCGAAGGGCAACTGCGCCAGGTCGACCGCGATGCCGCGCTGGGCGATCAGCTGCACCGCGATGGTCAGTGTCGTCAGCGTCTTCAGGCCGAGGAAGTCGAACTTCACCAGCCCGGCCTGCTCGACCCATTTCATGTTGAACTGGGTGACGCGCATGCCGGTCCGCGGATCGACCGAGAGCGCGACGAGCTGTTCCAGCGGCCGGTCGCCGATGACGACGCCGGCGGCGTGGGTCGAGGCGTGGCGGTGCAGGCCTTCGAGCTTCTGGGCGATCTCGAGCAGGCGCCCGACCACAGGCTCCTCGGCCGCCGCTTCCTGCAGCTTCGGCTCGCCGGCGATCGCCTCCGGCAGCGTGATCGGTTTCGCCGGGTTCTGCGGCACCAGCTTGGTCAGCTTGTCGACCTGGCCGTAGGGCATCTCCAGCACGCGGCCGACGTCGCGCAGCACGCCGCGCGCCTGCAAGGTGCCGAAGGTGATGATCTGGGCGACGCGCTCCTCGCCATAGCGATGCTTGACGTACTCGATCACCTCTTCACGCCGGTACTGGCAGAAGTCGATATCGAAGTCCGGCATCGAGACGCGGTCAGGATTGAGGAAGCGCTCGAACAGCAGGCCGAAACGCAGCGGGTCGACGTCGGTGATGGTCAGGGCATAGGCGACGAGCGAGCCCGCGCCTGAGCCGCGGCCCGGCCCGACCGGGATATCCTGCGCCTTGGCCCATTTGATGAAGTCCGAGACGATCAGGAAATAGCCCGGGAATTTCATCCGGGTGATGATCGAGAGCTCGAAATCGAGCCGCTTGTCATAGGCCTCGACGGTGAAGCCCTCGGCCGGTCCGTGCTTGGCCAGCCGGGCCGCGAGACCGGCGCGCGCCTGTGCTTCGAGCTCCTCGGCCTCGTCGCGCCCCTCCTCGCCGAAGCGCGGCAGGATCGGCTTGCGCGTGCCGACGCGCCAGGAGCAGCGCCGGGCGATCTCGATGGTCGAGGCCAGCGCCTCCGGCAGGTCGGCGAAGCGCCGCTTCATCTCGTCGCGGCTGGCGAAGAAATGCGCCGGCGACACCCGCCGGCGCTCGCCATCCGAGAGCAGACGCCCCGCTGCCACGGCGAGCAGTGCGTCATGCGCCTCGAAATCCGCCGGCTTGCCGAAGAAGGGCTCGTTGGTGGCGACGATCGGCAGGTCGTTGTCATAGGCGAGACGGAGCAAGCCGGCCTCGACCGCCGGCCCATCCTCGCGCTCATGGCGCTGGATCTCGACATAGAGCCGGTCGCCGAAGATCGCCTGCAGGCGCTTCAGTCGCGCCTCCGCCTGCGCCGGCTGGCCGGCGCGCAAGGCGAGGTCGAGCGGCCCGCCCGCCCCGCCGGTCAGGGCGATGACGTCGGCGTGATAGGCCGCAAGATGCTCGACGCTTGCGACCGGACTGCCGCCGGCCGCGGCGAGGCAGGCTTCCGTCACCAGCTTCATCAGGTTGCCGTAACCGGCTTCGCTGGTCGCCAGCAGCACGACATGCGGCGTCACGCTCTGGACCGGCTTGCGCCCGCCGCCCGTGTCCTCATCGGCGAAGTCGACCGAGAGCTGCACGCCGGCGATCGGCTGGATGCCGGAGCTCGCCAGCTTCTCGGAGAATTCGAGCGCGCCGAACAGGTTGTTGGTGTCGGTCAGCGCCATGGCCGGCTGGCCGTCGCCGGCGGCGAGCTTGGCGAGGGCACCGACCTGGATCGCGCCTTCGAGCAACGAATAGCTCGAATGGACATGCAGATGGACGAAGCCGACCTCGCCCTGAACCTGTGTATCGTCTTTGCGGTCGGTCATCGCGCCCTCCGGCGCGCCGTCCGCTCAGCCACTAAGCCGGGCGGAAGAATCTGCGCCGATTCTCAATTCCGGAGCATGCTCCGAACCGCTTATTGCGCGCCACCCCTGCCCGGTCGAGCCAATCCATTTGCGAGGCTGTGGACACGTAAGCACATGGCATGCGGCCCCCGCCATGAGGCGCTGCTCAGACATGCGGTCCCGAGGCGAGCGCCGCCCAGACCCAGATCATTCCAACGAAAAGAGCGAGCGCCAGGAACTCAATGGCTCCGGCCATCAGCTTGCGTGCAACGAGCATGTCCGATCTCCGATGTTCTTGATATGTCCAATTTAATTCTCTATTTGTTCACGTCAATATCGCAAGGTCAGCGGAGATCGCGAGACGCCGAGCTCAGTTAACGCGGATTTACCGAGGCTGCGAAAGCGTTAACGACATCCCCGCTCCAACGACGGAATCAGCTAGGCTCCGCGCCATGACCGCCTCCCCTGATCCGACGCATCGCAAGCGACGAGACGAGACAGTCGGCGTCCTGCTCATGGCGACCGCGATGCTGATCATCCCGACCTCCGACGCCATCGCCAAATATCTCAGCGGAGCCTATTCGCCGGCCTTCCTCAGCTGGGTGCGCTATGTCGCGGCGCTCGGCTTCATTCTTCCGGTCGCACTGCTCCAGCGCGGGCAGCCACCGGTGCGCGCGACAGCATCGCCAGGGCGGTACTGGCTGGCGCAGATCCTGCGCACTGGCTTCCTCGTCACGGCGATGACGCTCTACTTCGTAGCGATCGCGCGCATTCCATTGGCCGATGCGCTCGGCGCCTATTTCATCGCTCCGATCGCGGCGACCCTGCTTGCCGCGCTTGCGCTGCGCGAGCGGCTCGACCGGCGAAAGCTGATGGCAGTGCTTCTCGGCTTCGTCGGCGCCATCCTCGTCGTGCGCCCGGGCACCGAGACCAGCGCCGACACGCTTATCGCGCTCGCCTCCGGCTTCTGCATGGCCTGCTATCTGGTGCTGACGCGCGCCACCGCCCAGGACATGCCACCGGTGGCAACGCTGACGACCCAGCTTTCCCTCGGCATCGTGATGCTGATGCCCCTCGCCCTGCTGCAATGGACGACACCGACGCGCGAAGGGCTGTTGCTCATCCTCCTGATGGGTCTCGTCTCGACGGTCAGCAATCTGATGACGATCAGCGCCTTCCGGCTGGCGCCGGTCGCGACGCTCTCGCCTTTGGTCTATCTCGAACTGATCGGCGCGACCGCGCTCGGCTTTGCCCTGTTCGGCGACCTGCCTTCGCCGATGACCTGGGCCGGGATCACGGTGATCGTCGCGGCGGGGCTGATCGTCGCGACGGCGCGGCCGGCTGGCAGCAGGACATGAGCCAGCCCCCTAAGCTCAGCCGGCCGCCAACGCCGCCTGCTGGGTCCGATCCTCGATCAGGCTCAGCAGCACCCGCGGCTCCCCGTCAGGCATGACGACCGGCAGGCGCCGAATGCCGATCAGGCGCCTGCCGTTCCCGGGCGTCTCGATGCTGCGCACCGTCATCGCCGTGGCGGTGTCCGCCCGTTGGAGCTGCCGGTCCTCGCGCTCGATCCAGGCGGCGGTCTCCGTGCCGAAAACGTCGCGGGCAGTCCGGCCGATCATGTCGGCACGGCTGACACCGAACAGGATCTCGGCCGCGCGGTTGACGAAGACATAGCGAAGCGTGACGGCGTCCTTGGCGACGATCGCCTCGCGGTTGTTTTCCATGATCGCGGCGAGCAGATGCTCTGCGCGCTCGAGCGAGCGCTGCAGATGCCGTTGCTCGGTGAAGTCCTCATGAGTGGAGACCCAGCCGGTGCCGCCCTTCATCGGCCGTTCGACGATGCGGATGACGCGGCCATCCTTCAGATCGGCATGCTTGACCGCGGGCCGGCCCTGCTCGATCCGCGCCAGGATGCTCGCGGCATAGCTCTCGATGTCCCCAGAGAACGTGCCGGCCTCCACCCGCCGCCGGAGGACATCGTGGATCGTCAGACGCGATTGCGGCATGTCCTGGGGAAGCCGGTAGATCTTCCGGTAGGCATCGTTCATCAGAATGACCTTGCCCTCCAGATCCAGCATCATCAGGCCCGGTACCATGCTGTTGATCGCCGCCAGCAGGTGGCGCTTGTTCTCCTGAAGCTGGATTTCGAGAATGTCTCGCTGTCGCGAGGTCGTCCGCTCGAGTGTCCGCAGCTCCTGGTTGCGGATCAGCGTGTCCTGCAGCTGCTGCACCGCCTGGCCGAGCTTGCCGACCTCGTCGTACCGTTCGATGTGCGGCACGCTGACCACGACCTTGCCGGCAGCGATGCGGTCGGCGATTTCGGTGATCTCGTGCAAAGGCACGATCAGCGATCTGCGGATCACCGTGCCGACATAGGCCGCGAGCGCGAGCCCAGCGAAGCCGAGCAGGATGATCAGCCAGGTCGAGACCCCGGCACGCTGGTTGAGGGCCGCGGCCTCGTCGGCCCGCCGCGCATAGACGAGCCCCAGCGCCTCGAGATCGTCGTTGAGGGCTGCCCTCGTCAAGCGGTTCGCTTCATTGTCGCCCCATTCGCGACCGGCCGCCTGGCCGATGACATTGGCCCGGCGCACCAGCTCGGCGCGGAAGCGGGTGAAATCCGAGATGCGCGCCCTGAACGCCGCGAAGAGCTCAGCGTCGTCGTTTCGGACGATCTCCGCCCAAGCGTCGACGACCTCGGCGAGCTCGCGGTTGCGCCGCAGCAGGTTCCCGCCATAGCGCGCTACCGTCGTCGGATCGCTCGACATGTAGATGCCGCGCGATTCCATCACGACCGCATAGATCAGGCCGTTCACACGCTCGACATAGGCGGCGGAACGCGAGGAGAGGCCGAGCTTGTCCTGGTATTCCGCCTGCTGCCGGAAGGAGAGAATGGCGACCGCGACCAGCGCGCAGATCACCATGAAGAAGGCGCAACTCGCGGCATAGACCTGGTGGCGCAGGCTGATGGCCCGCAGCAAAGCAAGGATATGGCGCTGCACCATGTCAGCGACCCCCGGTTAAGGAGGGTCACTGCTGCACGCCAACTCCTAAAGGCGGGTTTCCCGCAAGCTGCGAAGTATCGGCAAACTAGCTCACCAGACTGGCGAGCTGTGCCGTGATCGCACGCGGCTCGATCTCGGTCGGCGTATGGTCGAAGGCGGCGCGATAGTAGTCGAGCATGCTGAGCTGCTCGTAACTGTTCGAGATCTCCTCGTCGTTCATCGCCTGGCCGCGCTCCTCGAGATTGAGGATCATGCCGAAATCCGCAGTGCCCGGCTCGCCATAGATCAGTGGCGGCGGCAGCGGCTCGGACCGCAGCTCGTGCTCGGCCGCAGCGATCGCCGTCAGCGAATCCGGCACCCAGACGCGATGATAGGCGTTGGAGACGTCGCGCTCGGCCTCGCCCGTGCCGGTCAGGACCGCGCGGCAGGCCGCGGCGAAGGCGTCGACCATGCCGTTGCGCTCGGCCAGGCGATCGGCCGCGTTGTAGTTGGCATGGATCGGCTCGACATAGGCGAACTCGTTCTGCAGCAGCCGCGCCGGCTCGCCCTGCAGGAACAGCCAGGGATAGGTGTTGTCGATCAGGATCTGGCCCGGCAGCAGATGCGCCGCCTGGTTCACGCCGGAGGCGCTGAAGAACTGCTGCTCGGCGCCCTTGCAGGTCACGCTCGGATTGGGCGTCAGCGGCAAGCCGCCCTGGCCCGGCATGCGGATCGCGGCCATGTAGACCAGCACCTTGGCGACGCGGGCATTGCGCGAGCGCCCGTGCCAGAGCGCGGTCTGCGTATCCGAGGTGAAACGCTCGACCCGCAGCAGGCGGAAGCGCTCATAGCCGGAGACGGCCCGATCGGGAGAACGACGACGTCCCATCTCAACCGCCGATCAGCACTGTGGGCTCGCCCATGGCGATCTTGTTCGGCGGCCCGACCGCCTCGATGATCGTGTCGCCCATGCGGCAAAGCGGCAGGCCGTTGACCAGCACGGTCTGCGAACCGTCGATGACGACGCCCGGCCCGTGCGGCGGGATCGGCAGCGGGGTCGCGCACATGTGGATGTCGGCGCCGCCGGCGGCACCCGAGATCATCGAGCCCATGCTGGCGGCAGCGGTCGCCTTGGCGGTTTCCTCCGCAACCTTGGCGGCGGGTGCTCCCGGCGTCCCCGCTGCTGCGAGCGTCGCCGCCTCGGCGGTCTTGATCGCTGCGTCGGAGGTTGCCTTGGCGGACTGGATCGCCGCCGCGGCGCCGGCCGGCACGCCACGCCAGGCGAGCTTGTTGCCGATGATCACGTTGAAGCTCCCGGGCCCCGGCGTCAGCATGCCGGGCAGCGGATGGACGACGGGATCGAGAATGCGCGCCGCAGGGCGGCCAGCTCCACCTCCTCCACCTCCGCCCGGCGCTGAAGAGGAAGCTGGCGCCGGCGGGGAGAAGAGCTTCGCATTCGCGTCTGCCGAGGGCCAAAGCGCGGTGAGGGCTGCGTCCGGACTCGGCGGCAGCGATGCGACCGGAATCGCATTGATCGTCAGGCCAGGACATTTCCCGGCCGCGCTCGCAGCTTGAAGCGCCGGCAGCTCGACGGCCCAGAACACCTTCTGGACAGGGCGGCCCAGCAGCAGGGTTACCTGCCCGGACGCGCCTTCCGCGAACTCCCGCGAAGCCTCGCCCCAGAACGAACTCTGCAGCACCGCCGCATTGCCCTCGGCACCGAACATGGCGGCGTTGCCGGCGGTCGCCGCAGCCTTGTCGGGATGCCCGTCCGGCAGGCGGCTCCCCTGCATCAGATTGTCGATCGCGCGCTTCGGATTGGGCTCGGTAATTCCGGCCGCCTGCGCGACCGCCAGCAGGAACTTGTCGTCCGACAGGAAGGCGGCGCGCTCCGTGTCATCGATCAGCGCATAGCCCGTCGTCTTCTGGCACTCCCGCTTCGTCGCCTCTGAGACGGCGGAATAGAGGATCACATCGGGACCGGCGGGCGCCGCCGAGACCTGGCGCGCCAGGGCGCGCAGCTCGTCCAGGGTCGCTCCCGGCTTGATCTGCGCGATCGCGTCGGCGGGGCTGAGCTTGGCCATGTCAGAAGACCTCGACCATCGGATCCTCGGCGACGAAGTCGACGCCGGTGATCTTCTCTCCGAACAAGGGCAGCGGGTGGAGCATCGCGTAGATGCGCAGGCGTTCCTGGATGCGCACCAGAACAGCCGGGGTGAAGGTCACCGGCGGCAAGGGCGATCCGCCGAGCTTTGCGCCGATATGCGAGGCGACGATGCGATTGTCGTTCGGTCCCGGCGTGCTCGTCGAGAACCGCCAGCCGAAATGGAAGGCGGGAAGTCCCGGGGCATGGACCCGCAGAGCATGCGGTCCGCCCGGATAGAGCATCCGGTTGAGATCGACGACCTGCCAGCCATCCTCGTCGATCGGGAACCGACCGCTGCGATCGTAATCTGGCGACTGGTTTTGGTTCATCCTGCTGTCCCAATCCATGACGGCCGGTCGGCTGCCTCTCAAGCTACATCCATCTGCGCGCGCTTGCGATCATTTCGCAGCGCCGAGGCGAAATGCGCCCTGAAGTCAGCAATGGTCGAAGCAGCGACGACAGTGCCATGGTGACGCTCGGGAACGAGCTGTATATGGTCTTCGAACAGCCTTGAGATAGCGAGAACCGGATGTCGTGGTACAGTAAGGTCGTCTGGTCCGAAGGCTTGTTCCTGCGGCCGCATCACCTGCAGCAGAACGATCGGTATCTCGAGAATCTGCTGGAGAACCGCGTCCGGCACGTCACGCCTTATCCGTGGGGTTTCTCGGTGCTCGAGATCGACCGCGACCTGGCGCAGCAGAGCCGCATCGGGCTCCGGCGCGCCGTCGGCGTGATGCCGGACGGCACGCCCTTCGCCATGCCTGACAATTCGCCCTTGCCGCCGGCGATCGAGGTGCCTGAGAACGCCGCCGGCCAGATCGCCTGGCTGTCGCTGCCGCTCGCCGCCTCCAACACCCGCGAGGTCGAGGACAGCCTCAACGGCTCGGCCAGCCGCTTCTATCCGGCCACCGAGATGCTGATCGACTCGACCGCCTCGCTGCGCGTCGACGAGGAGATCGACATCGCCCATCCGCGCTTCGGTCTGGAGCTGCGCAAGACCGGCAAGCCGGGCTATGTCGGCCTGGCGCTCGGGCGTGTCCTGGAAGTCCGCGACCGCGCCATCCTCTTCGACGAGAAATTCGCCCCGCCAGTGCTGCTCTGCTCGGCCCATCCGGTGATCGACGGCTGGATGGACCGCGTCATCGGCTGGATCGACAACAAGCTCGAGGAGCTCGCCCGCTACGCCGCCGACCCGACCGCGGGCGGCGGCCTGCAGAGCGCCGACTACTTCATCCTGCAACTGCTCAACCGGCACATCCCGGTGCTGAAGCACATGCGCGGCTCGCGCTTCGTCCATCCCGAGCGGCTGTTCGTCGCCCTGCTCGCCATTGCCGGCGAGCTCGCGACCTTCACCACCGCCGAGCGCCGCGCGCGCGACTACCCGGCCTATGACCATGACGACCTGGAGGGCTGCTTCACCCCGGTCGTGCGCGACATCCAGGACTTCCTCTCGGCTCAGCTCGGCCGCCGCGCCATCCGCCTCGAGATCGTCGAGCGGGCGCAGAACGCCTTCATGTCGACGATCCGCGACCGCGCGCTGATGCGCAATGCGACGCTGATCCTCGAAGTGGCGGCACGCCGCCCCCTCACCGAAATCCAGTCGCAGTTCCCGCATCTGTTCAAGATCGGCCCCAACACCAAGATGAACGAGATCGTCCATGCCCACCTGCCGGGCATCAATCTCGTCCACCTGCCGACCCCGCCGCCCCAGATCCGGGCGCTGACCGACCACGTCTATTTCTACCTCGACCGCACCTCGCCGCTCTGGCCGGAGTTCAGTTCGGCGAGCTCGATCGGCATGCACTTCTCCGGTGACTGGCCCGATCTCGAAATGGAGCTCTGGGCCGTGCTCGAGGGCAGGCGATGAGCAACGACGGCTCCGATCCGTTCGGCCGCTCGGACCGGACCTTCATCCGGCCGAACCCCGCTGGACGGCGCGTGCCGCAGCCCTCGCGTCCGGCGCCGGATGCAGCCCCGGGCTATCCGCCCCAGGGACAGCCCTATCCGCCTGCGAACGCGCCCTACCCACCCCCACCGCCAGCCGGCTACCCACCGCAGCCCTCGCCCTACGCGCCTTCGAATGCGCCGCAATACCCCCAGGCGGCGCCCTCGCCCGGCGTGCCCGGCGGGGAAGAGTGGATGTCGACGCCGCAGCCGCGGCCGAGCGCGCCACCACCACCGCCCCAAGGCTATGTGCCGCAGGCCCTGCCCAAGCGCGAGCAGATGCTCACGCCGAACCCCAATCCGCTGCTCAGGGCGGCAGGTCCACTGCTGCTGTTGCTGGGACGCTTGCGGGCCAATATCAGCAGCGCGCCGGCGACGCAGATGATCGGCCAGGTCGGCGAGACGATCGAGGCCTTCGACCATGAGGTCAGGGCGGCCGGCTTCACCGCCGAGCAGACGCGCACCGCCAAATACATCATCTGCGCCTTCGCCGACGACATCGTCCAGAACATCCCCGGCGAGGACCGCCATGTCTGGACGCAGTATAGCATGCTCTCGCGCTTCTTCGGCGAGCGCACCGGCGGCGTGCGCTTCTTCGAGGAGCTGGAGCGCGCCAAGAAGGATCCATCGGTCAACTACGACCTGCTCGAACTGATGCATGTCTGCCTGGCGCTCGGCTTCGAGGGCGTGCACCGCACCTCGGCCGGCGGCGCCGCCAATCTGCAGATGATCCAGCGCAACCTGTTTGAGACGCTGCGCCGCGTGAAGCAGCCCGATCCGGAATTGTCGCCGCGCTGGCAGGGCCAGGCTCTGGTTGCGCGACTGGCCCGCTTCAAGATCCCGGTCTGGTCGGTCGCTGCCGTCGCCGCGATCGCCGTGCTCGGCCTCTATTTCATCTTCCGCGCTTTGCTCGGTGGCAATGCCGAGGCCTCGGCCAGCGCACTGCTGACGGTACACCCCAAGGGCGACATCGAGATGCTGCGCAAGGTCGCCGCGCGCCCACCTCCGCCCTTGCCGCCGCCCCCGCCGGCCCAGCAGCCGAAGGTTTGCGGCACGGTCCAGCCGCCGATCACCTGCCAGGTGACGCCGAACCTGATCATCGTGCGCCTGATGGGCATAACCCTGTTCGAGCCCGGCCAGGCCGTGGTGCGCGACGAGTTCCGGCCGCTGATCGAGCGCATCTCCGCGGTGCTCAACGACGAAGGCGGGGCGATCAAGGTCGTCGGCCACTCCGATTCCGACCCGATCCGCACCGCCCGCTTCCCCAACAACCTCGAACTGTCGAAGGCGCGCGCGGTAGCGGTCGGCGACCTCCTGAAGACCAGATTGAAACAGCCGGATCGCATCAGCACCGAGGGCAAGGGGCCGGACGTGCCGATCGACACCAACGCGACCGCGGCCGGCAAGGCGAAGAATCGACGCGTCGAGATCCTGATCCAGCGCAACGGCTAGGGTGAGGTGACGATGCAGGAGACGAATGGACGATGAATCTCGCGACGTGGCTCAGGATCGCAGCCATTTTCGTCGGTGCGTTGGCGCTGACGCTGCTGATCTGGTTCGGCGGCCCCTTCGTCGCCTTCGGCGAGGGGCGCCCGTTCGAGTCGTTTTGGGTCAGGCTGCCGATCGCGCTCGTCCTGATGCTGGGAGCGCTCGGCTGGATCGCCTGGATCGTGATCAGCCGGCGCAGGGCCGTCGCGGCGCTGTCCGAGGCGATGGCCAAGGAGGAGACCCAGACCGGTGACGGCGCGGCGCTCTCCGCCGCCATGCGCGATGCGCTGGCGACGCTGCGGCGCACCCGCGGCAAGGATGGCGGCGACTATCTCTACGACCTGCCCTGGTATGTCATCATCGGCCCGCCCGGTGCCGGCAAGACCACGGCCCTGATCAATTCCGGGCTGAAATTCCCGCTCGCCCGCGGCGGCCAGGCCCCGGCCGCGGTCGCCGGCGCCGGCGGTACCCGCTATTGCGACTGGTGGTTCGCCGAGGAAGCGGTGCTGATCGACACCGCCGGCCGCTACACCACACAGGACACCGACACCAAGGCCGAGCGGACGAGCTGGCTCGCCTTCCTCGACCTGCTCAAGGCCAACCGCCCGCGCCAGCCGATCAACGGCGTCATGGTCGCGATCAGCATCGAGGATCTGCTGACCTCCTCGCAGGAGGAGATCATCGCCCATGGCGATGCGATCCGCGCCCGCCTGCTCGAACTCAACGAGCGGCTCAAGGTCGATTTCCCGGTCTATGCGGTATTCACCAAGGCCGACCTGATCGCCGGTTTCAACGAGTTCTTCGCGGCACTCTCCGAGCCGCAGCGGCGCATGGTCTGGGGCCATACCTTCCAGACCATCGACAAGACCCGCAACATGATCGGCGACGTGCCGCCGGAGTTCGATGCGCTGATCGAGCGGCTGAACGAGCGCCTCTCCGATCGTCTGCAGGACGAGCACAACCCGACCTCGCGCGCCAAGCTCTTCGGCTTGCCGAGCCAGATGGCGACGCTGAAGCCGATCATCATCGACTTCCTCGGCCGCGTCTTCGAGCCGACGCGCTACCAGTCGAGCGCGACGCTGCGCGGTTTCTACTTCACCTCCGGCACCCAGGAAGGCACGCCGATCGACCAGCTGATCGGCGCACTCTCGCGCAATTTCGGCAGCGCGCACGCCGATTCCGGCTCCTATTCCGGCCGCGGCAAGAGCTTCTTCCTCACCGACCTGATCCAGAAGGTGATCATCGGTGAATCCGGCTGGGTCTCGACCGATCTGCGTGCAGCGCGCCGCTCGACCCTGCTGCGCATCGCGAGCTTCAGCGCGATCGCGCTGGTCTCGCTGGCGCTCGGCGGCATGTGGTGGACGAGCTATGCCCGCAACAGCGACCTGATCAACCAGACCAATTACGGCCTCGCCGATTATCGCTCCAGCGCCGCCCCGGTGCTGCAGGAGACCACGCTCTCCGACCGCAATTTCAGCCGCGTCCTGCCGCTGCTGCACAAGCTGCGCCACATGCCGGCCGGCTATGCCGACAAGGACGAGCCGACGCCGATCGCAGCCACCTTCGGCCTCAGCCAGCGCGAGCGCCTGCAATCGGCGACGCAGGAGAGCTATCATCAGGCGCTGGAGCGGCTGCTGCGCTCGCGCATCATCTTCCGGCTCGAAGAGCAGCTCGAGGCCAACGTCAACAATCCCGGCTTCATCTACGAGGCGCTCAAGGTCTATCTGATGATCGGCGGCCGCGCCCCGCTCGACCGCGATCTCGTCATGGCCTGGATGCGGCAGGACTGGGCCGAGAACCTCTTCCCCGGCGCCGCCAACGCCAAGGGCCGCGAGGCGCTGGAGGAGCATCTCGTCGCCCTACTCGATCTCGACGATGGCGGCGAGCCGGTGGTCAAACTCAATCAGCCGCTGATCGAGAGCAGCCAGCGAACCTTACGCCGGCTCAGCATCGCCGAGCGCGCCTATGAGCTGCTGCGCACGCAAGGCCGCAACGCCGCTCGTGACTGGGTGGCGGCGACCCGCGGTGGCTCGGATGCACGCCTCGTCTTCGAGGGTGTCTCGGGCGAGGATCTCGATTCGATCCGCGTGCCCTATTTCTACACCTATGACGGCTTCCAGAGCGCCTTCGTCGACCGGCTCGGCGATATCGGCGAACGCATCGAGAAGGAACGCTGGGTCCTCGGCGACAATGCCGACCAGGCCGCGATCACCTCGCAATATGCCAGCCTGTTCCAGGACCTGCTCAAGCTCTATGCGCGCGACTTCACCGCCTCCTGGCAGAAGGCGCTGCGCCGGCTGAAGCTCAGGCCGCTCAACGCCGACAAGCCGAAATACATCGCGCTCTCGGCCATCGCCGCGCCGACCTCGCCCTTCAAGCAATTGCTCGAGTCGATCCGCGACGAGACGCAGCTCACCAAGGAGCGTGCAGCGAAACGGCCGGCCGCGGCGCAGGCCGCCGAGAAGATGGCCGGGCAAGTCGCCGACAAGGCGGCCAAGACCCTGGAAGAGCGTGCCAATTATTCGCTGAGCCGCCTCGGCACCAGCCTGCCGCTGAGCGCGCCCGGTGTCGACCGCGTGCTCTCCGGCGGCGGTGGCGGCGAGGCGCTCGGCGCCAATATCGAGGCGCAGTTCAAGGCCTTCCACGTCCTCGTCGAGGGCGAAGGCGGCAAGCGGCCGGTCGATCAGGCGCTGCAGATCTTCGCCGAGATCAACCAGAACCTGGCAATGGCCGCGACCACCCCGGCGCAGTCCGCCGCGGCGAATGCGGCGCTGGTGCCGCTGATCGCCTCGCTGCGCGGCAACTCTTCGCGCTATCCGGCGCCGTTCGACGCGATGATCGTCGCCGCGGTCAACGATTTCGAGGGCGATGCCACCGGCGCGACCGTCTCGCTGCTGCGCCAGGCGCTCGCCAGCGACGTCGCCCGCCAGTGCAACGACATCCTGACCAACCGCTACCCCTTCGTGAAGGCATCGACCCGCGACATTCCGCTCACCGCCTTCGCCAGCCTGTTCGCCCCCGGCGGCACCATGGACAAGTTCATGAAGGAGCGGCTCGACCCCTATATCGACAAGTCCGGTCAGAACTGGAGCTGGCGCCAGGACAGCCGGGTCGCCCGCGCCCTCTCGCCGACGACGCTGCGCGAGTTCCAGCGCGCCAGCGATATCCGCGAGGCCTTCTTCCCGACCGGCGGCAACCTGCCCAATTTCCAGATGGTGGTGGTGCCGACCACGCTCTCCTCGGACGCGCAGAGCGCCAAGCTCGAGATCAACGGCTTCATCGTGGCGAGCCAGCAGGGCGTCAACACGCCGACGCCGGTGATGTGGCCGGGTGCCGGCTTGAAGAAGACCTCGATCACCCTGTCGATCGGCGGAGCCGCCAACAACAATGCCGGCGGCATCTTCGGCGGCGGCTTCTTCTCCAACAGCCCGACGCCGGCTGCGCCGACCGAGGCCAAGCTGTTCGAGCGCGACGGCGACTGGTCCTTCTTCCGTCTGCTCGATGCCGGCTCGGTGCTGCGCCAGGGCGACAATGTCGTCTTCACGCTCGCCGCCGGCGGCCGCCAGGTCGGCTACCAGTTCGGCGTCGGCTCGCTGAAGAATCCGCTGGTCCTGCCGGCACTGCGTGAAATCCGTTGTCCGACGGGGATTTGAGATGGCGTGTGGGTTGTTCGGGAAGCTGCCGGGCAAGCGGGACTTCATCGCGCTGAATGCGCCCACGCCGTTCCTGTCGGCCTATGAGCGCTGGCTCCAGGGCGGGCTCACCGCCAGCCGGGTCGAGCTCGGCGCCGGTTGGCAGGCCGCCTTTCTCAACGCACCGATCTGGCGCTTCTGGTTCGGCAGCGCCTTCTGCGGCACCACGGTCGCCGGCGCCTTCATGCCCTCCGTCGACGGCATCGGCCGCTACTTCCCGCTGACCGTCTTCGCTCTCGCCGAGCCAGGCGCCGCGATCCCGCCGCCGGAGCTCGATCCGCAGGATGCGTGGTTCGCCGGGGCCGAGGATTTCCTCCTACGCGCGCTCGAACCCGAGGCGAGCTTCGAGGCGGTCGCGCATGCACTCGGCGGGCTCGCCATGCCCAGCGACGACCTCAAGGCGGCACCGCCCGCCGATATGGTCCGGCTTTCCGATGGCACCATCGTCACCGCGCTCGATTCAGCCACCTTCCCGGCACGGCTCTCGGCGCTACGCGTCGAGGACCACAGCCGCGCCTATGCCCATGCCAGCTATCTCTGGACCATCGGCGGCGACGATTTCGAGCCGCTCGCCCTGACCGGACAGGGCTTGCCGAGCCCCTATCTCTTCACTGGCCTCCTGACCGGGCGCTTCGACGCCTTCCTTGGCGCGGGATCAGCAGCATGAACGAGCACCGCGCCGGCTCCCCCTTCGAGACAGGCGCGGTCAGCCATGCCGGGCGCGTGCGCAGCCATAACGAGGACAATCTGGTGGTCCGGCCCGAGCATGGGCTCTGGGCCGTCGCCGACGGCATGGGCGGCCACCAGAACGGCGCCATGGCGAGCGCCACCGTCGCCGCCAGTCTCTCCGCGATCGGCCCGGCCGCCTCCGCCGCCGAACTGCTCGACCGGCTCGAGCACGGCGTGGTCGAGGCCAATGCAGAGCTTCGCCGCAAGATCCGCGAGCATGACGGCGCCACCATGGGCGCGACGCTCGCCGTGCTGCTCGCCCATGGCCGCCATTTCGCCTGCGTCTGGTGCGGTGACAGCCGCATCTACCTCGTCCGCAGCGGGCGCATCACCCAGGTCTCGCGCGACCACACCGAGGCGCAGGACATGATCGAGCGCGGCCTTCTGACCGTGGAGGAAGCCCGGACCTGGCCGCGGCGGCACGTCATCACCCGCGCCATCGGCGTCCATGACCGGCCCGAGCTCGAGATCGACCATGGCGACCTCGAAGGTGGCGACGTCTTCGTGCTCTGCTCGGACGGGCTCACCGACCATGTCCGCGACGAGGAGATCCTGCGGGCGACCGTGACGACCGGAGCCCAGGCCGCCTGCGACACCCTGCTGGCGCTGACGCTGGAACGCGGCGCCAGCGACAATGTCACCGTGATCGTCGTGCGCTATCATCACGACGGCGGGAGCGAAAAGACGCGCTGGGTGCCCAATATGCGCCAGCGCAGGAGCGATGCGCCATGAGCGATTCCGACCGCACCGTCTTCATGCCGCGCACGGGCCTGGCGCCCGGCGTACGGCTGAACGGCATCTACGAGATCGAGCGCCTGGTCGCGACCGGCGGCATGGGCGAGGTCTATCAGGGCCGCGCCATCCAGACGGGCGATGCCGTCGCGATCAAGATCGTGCGCTCCGACATGGCGCAGGACGCCAACGTCCTCACCTTGTTTCGCAACGAGGCCTCGGCGCTGCACAACCTCTACAATGAGGCGATCGTCCGCTATTACGTCTTCACCGTCGATCCGGCGACGCAGGCAACCTATCTCGCCATGGAGTTCGTCGACGGCCAGTCGCTCTCCGATCGGTTGAAGCGGGGTCCGCTGCCCTACGAGGAGGTCGAGCTGCTGCGCCGGCGCATCGCGTCTGGCCTGCATGCCGCCCATATGCTCGGCATCACCCATCGCGACGTTTCACCGGACAACATCATCCTGCCCGGCGGCCAGGTCACCCGCGCCAAGATCATCGATTTCGGCATCGCCAAGTCGAAACTGGCCGAGAAGACGGTGATCGGTTCCGGCTTTGCCGGCAAATACAACTATGTCTCGCCGGAGCAGCTCGGCCTCTACGGCGCCGAGGTCACCGGCAAGTCGGACATCTACAGCCTCGGCCTGGTGCTGGTCGAAGCACTAGGCGGCCGCGCCCTCGACATGGGCGGCACGCAGATGCAGATCCTGGAGAAGCGCCGCCGCGTCCCGGATCTCTCGGCCATAGACAAGCGCATCCGCCCCTTGCTGACGCGCATGCTGGCGCCCGATCCGAAGGACCGCCCGGCCGACATGGCCGAGGTCGCCGCCTGGCAGGCCAAAGGCGGCACGAGCTCCGCGGGCGGAGGTGGACGCACCTTTCCCTGGCCGCTGGTCGCCGGGGTCGCGGCGGTCGCCTTCCTCGCCGGCGGCGGTTTCGCCGTCTGGAAAATGCTGGGTGGAGCGACACCGGTCCAGCAGGCAATGAACAGCCCGCCGCCCTCCTTGAGCGACGATCGGCCGCCGGCTTCGCCGAGCGCGGGATCGAGCAATCCAGCGCCGGAGCTGACGCCCGCCTCGCCGCCGCCGGCAATCCCCGTGCCTTCGCCGCAGCCGGCAAGCCAGACCGAGCCGCCTGCGCTGCAGCCGCCGGCCGCTCCGGTGCCGAGCGAGGCGCCGCAGCCATCCCCGTCTTCGCAATCGCCTGCGCCTGCCACACCGGAGCTGAACCCGACGCCACCTTCGCCGCCCACCACTCCGACCTCGACGACCAGCCCGAAGACCACCGGCCCGAAGCCGATACCGACCACGCCACTGCCGACATCGTCAGGACCGGAGCCCGAGCCGCGCACCGCCGCCGAACGGACGGAGCGCTACGTCACGAATTACGATGGCGGCGCCTGCTTCTTCCTGTGGCCGACGGCGATCGCCGACAAGCGCGCGACCATCGAAGGCTTCGGCAGCACCGCCGAGCCCTTCGTCGGCTTCGACGGCGCCTTCAAGAAGGCGCAAGGCTACGAGGCGCAGATCAGCCTGCGCACGGTGACCGCGGCCCAGTGCCCGATGGTCGATTTCCTGCGCCAGCTCGGCCGCGGCATCGACCGCAGCCCGGCCCTGCAGATCGGCGCCTTCACCATGCGGAGCGGCGACACGCTCTCCGGCTCGGTCGAGAGCGACCCGGGCAAGACCCTCGACATCCTGCTCGTCGGCGATGACGGGCTGGTCTACAACCTCGCTAATTACACCCGCCGCGAAGGCGGCAGGGCGAGCTTCAGCCTGAAGCTGGAATCGACCGCCGCCTCGGGCGCGCCGGTCAGGCCGCAGACGGTCCTGGCCCTGGTCAGCCCTGCGCCGCTGCCGACGCTGTCGGGACCGAATCCAGCACCGGCCGGCGACATCTTCCCGGGCCTGCAGCAGGACATCGCCCGCGCCGGCGGCAAGGTCGGCATCGGCATCAAGTATTTCAGGATCGAGTGATTGTCGGCGGCGTCATTCTCGGGCGAAGCGAAGCGCAGACCCGAGAACGACGCGAGCCATCAATTCTCGCGATAAAGTTCACCCCACTCGTCCTGCCAGAGGCCCTCGGCATCCTCGACGACGATCGGAGCCTTGATCTCGTTGGCAAGGCGCACGGCCGAGCGGAAGCCCTCGACCGGATCGAGCTCGTCGCTGACGAAGTCATTGGCAAGATGGCCCGCCGCGAGATCCGCCGGGCAGGCGATGCGGGTGAACGTCTTGCCGTCGCGCTGGCCGAGGCTCAGCGTGATGGCATCGGGCTGCGGCTCATCGACCTGCTCGAACCGGTTCTTCGCCATCGTCGTCTCCTCGCCCTGCGGTGGGCTGATCATGGGCCATGGCCTCGTCCGCGGCAAATCTCCGCGGCGGCCGCAATCGCTTTGGCCGGAGCTGGCGGGTATTCGCCTCCGGCCGGCTATTTCTGCCGCGCCGGCGCGGGTGCTGCAGCCGGCCCGCCGCGCACGACCTTGTAGCGATCGAGCCTGACCTTGATCATCTCGTCGAACTTCTTGTGCACCTCGGAGACCGAGAGCGTCTTGGTCTCGCCGCCGGCCTGGGCGTAGAAGATCGGCCGGTTGGCTTCGGCCGGCTTCGGCAGCAGCGCCGCGGCGCTGGCGCCAGGCGTCTCCTCCATCGTCTCGATGAAGGTCTGGGCGGCATCGGGCCCGAGGAAATGGATCAGGTAGATCTCGCCGCCGGTGAGATGGCGCCCCATCGCCTTCTCCAGCCGCAGCGTGTCGCGCTTCAGCATCTCGCCCGCCAGCAGGGCCGAGAGATAGGGCTCACGCCGAAGATCGAGAATGCGCTGGCGCTCGTTCGCATCGGTGATGACGAATTGGCGGCCGTTGCGGCTGATCAGCGCCGCCTCCGCGACCATGCCGTGCTTGCGCCCGAATTCGAAGATCACGCCGAGCCAGGTCTGCTCGATGAACTGGTAGAGCCCGGTCGCCGAGGAGGTCTTGGCCTGCACCGCCGTCGAGAACGACGATTCCTTGTCGGCGACCGCCATCAGCAGGGTCGGGTCGGCGCCGACGACGCGCCCTGCCCTGACGATCATCTCGACCAGGTGGCGGCGGATCTTGATCGGCCCGAAGGTCAGGATCTGGTTCGGGTCGCCGGCGTAGTTGACCGGCGCCTGCGGCAGCTGGCTGCGCGGGCCTGCCGGGGGCGCGCCCGGCTTGCCCGGCAAGGTCGGCGGCACCAGGATGATGTTCGAGGGCGGCATCACCGGGATCGGCAGCGATAGCTGGCCGGGCGCGTCCTGCATCTGCTCCTTGATCGCCGCAAGGGAGGGATCGGCGTTCAGCGCGAACTGCGTTGCCTGCCGCGCCGCTTCCAGGTCGCCCTCGACCGAGGACAGGATCAGCGACGGGCGGGTCGGCGCCTTCAGCGACGGCGCCTCGACACTTTCCATCGGCTCGAAGCCCCCGCTCACCTCGGTAGAGCCTGGCCGCAAGGTCGCGACCGCGACACCGCCGGCGATGCCCAGGACGATCACGCCGCCACCAATCAGGGACATGAGGCGGAGCCGCGAACCGCCGCCGTCGGCGGCAAACGGCACGCCGGCGGCGATGTTCGTGCTGTTGGCGCCACCCATCACCGCCTTCTGCGCCGCCACGAGCCAGCCCGGCCCCTTCCCGTCCTTGCCGGCCGCCTCCTGTAGTTCGGCGATCATCCGGCGCGCCTGCTGGACCGGAACCGCGGCATCCCGTTCGAGCGTCGCGGCAGCGCCGCGCGGGCCCTGCTCGGCCAACTGCTTCAGCGCGAAGAACCAGAGTTGCAGCGAGATCCGCCGGCTCTCCAGCGGCGTGCCCTTGCAGGGCAGAACCTGGAAATTGCAATGCGGGCAGCCATAGGCGCGCAGCTTCACCCGCGGCGTGAAGGCCGCGGTCTTCCCGCAGGCGGAGCAGGTGAGCGTGATGCCGCCCTGTCGCGCCTGCATGATGGTTTCGAGGCAGGCATCCTCCTGGAATGCGGCCTGAAACTGCTTGAAGCGCTGACTCATCCCTCGCTACCGCTGCTGCCGCTCCCCGCAATAGGCAAGCGGCCTGTCCACGACAAGCTCAGCCTGCCAGCAAGGCCAGCCGCGCGACATCCTTCAAATGCAGGTCGACCTCCTCGGCCGTGGCGCGCTTCGGCAGACCCGAGACATCTTTGCCGGACGCGTGTGCCTCGTTCAGGAAGGCGTTGATCTCGTCGAGCAGCATCGCCGGCGTGCGCGTCCCGTCGAGCATGCAGACGAATTTGCGCACCAGCGCGCCGTCGAGCGCGACCGCGCGGTGGCGCAGATCGGTGACCTCTTCGCTGGTCATGGCCTGGCGCCGGGCGAGCAGGCTCGCCAGCGGCCGCTCGCTGATCTGCGTGGTCAGCCGGTACGGCTCCAGGTTGATCTCGAGCAGGCCGGCCCGGTAGATCGCGGTCAGCGCCTCGTTGAGCCGGCCGATCTCGCGCTCGGTGTCCGGGCCTAGACTGTCCCTGGCCTCCTGCATGGCCAAGGCGACCAGATCGGCATGGCTGATGCTGCCGGGCCAGGCGCGCCCCAGCGCCCGCAGCGCGACGATGGCCATCGGCAGGTCGACCGCGAGGCGCACCCCTTCCGAGAACAGGAAGCTCACCGCACCGGGCCGCTTCTCGTCCTTCTCCTCGAGTTCATTGACGCTCGATGCGAGATAGTAAGGCTCCAGGCTGAAGCGCGAGAAGCCGCGATGCAAGGCGACATCGGCGCGGCAGAGCAGTGTCTGGCGGAAGAAGCGGCCGATCAGCAGGTCGAGCGACTGCTCCTGCCGGAGCGGCTCCGAGACGGGGATCTGGTTGAGCAGCTGCTGCGCCGGTCCGCGAGCGCCGCCGAAATGGTTCGGAAAGGACGTCTCGGCCAGGAACTGGAGGCCATGCGGCTCTGCCGCCGCCAAGACTTCGTGCAGGGCGAAGGCGCGCGCGCCGGGATTGAGATCGTCGTGATAGAGGACGTTGTCCGAGATCGTCTCGATCTGCTTCAGGCGCTCGCGCAAGGCCGCCCCATAGAAGCTCTCGGCATCGGTCGCCTCGGCGAAGCGCTTGATCGCCGCCCGGGCAGCCCTGACCTTCTCGACGGGATCGTCGATATCGCGCGTTTCGAACAGCATGACGTCGCGGGCGAGATCACGCAGCCGGCAGCCCGGCAGCGCGTTGTAGCTGACATAGGCGATGCCCTGCGGCGTCAGCAATTCGCCGAACAGGCCCATGATCCGCTGGCGTACCGGCTCCGGTACCCAGGAATAGACGCCGTGCACCAGGATGTAGTCGAAGCGGCCGAGCGCCTCCGACACCGCCATGATGTCGAGATGGTGGAAGCTGATGTTGCCGAGGCCGAGTTCCTCCGCCTCCGCCTTGGCATGGGCGATCGCCCGGCCACTGAGGTCGATGCCGACGAAGGTCGCCCCCGGGCATTGCAGCGCCATCGGGATCAGATTGCCGCCTCTGCCGCAGCCGAGCTCGAGCACGCGCATCGTGCTCGTCGGCGCCGCCGTCATGCCATGGACATGCGCGATCGTCGCCAGAAGGGCCGGATGCGTCTGCGAGAAGGCATGCCCGGGATAGGCGACCGCGTCGTAGGGATTCGTCGCCAAGTCTTTCACGGCCATGTCGTTCATCGAGAAAATCCGCTTATCTATCTCAAATCAATGAGTATTATGTCGCCGTTCAGCAGCCGATGACCTTGAATTCGACCCGGCGGTCGAGCGCGTCGCTGGCGTCGTCCTTGCCGGTGCCGATCAGATTCTCGTTGTAGCCGCGTCCGGTCGCGATCATGCGGCTGCGGCTGTCGGGCGCCCCCGCCTGGAGCAGCTCCATCACATATTGCGCCCGCAGCACCGAGAGCCGCTCGTTCACCTGCGGCATGCCGGTGCGCGAGGTGTGACCGACGATCTCGAGGCAGGCACCCTTCTGCTTGGCGCGGGTCGCGATCTGGCTCAGCCACATCGGATAGGGCTCGGTGATCTGCGGATTGGCGATGAACTGGGTCGAGCCGGGCTGGAACAGCAGCTTGACCATCAGCTGCTTGCCGGAAAGGCCGCTGTCGACGAGATCGCCAAAGGCCTCGACCGCATCCTCCTTGCGCCCGAGCTTGCTGCTCGCGAGATAGGCGCCGATGCGGACGCGATGCTGGTCGCCGCCGGGCAGCACCCGCGCAGTCCTGTAGAAGGCGAGCGCCTCGCGGTAATGCCGCGCCTCGTATTCGAGGATGCCGTCATTGATCAGTGCCGCGACGTTGAGGCGCTCGGCATAGAGCGGATCGATCGGATCGCCGAGCTTCGTGCCCTGGCAGGTCTTGATATAGGCCTCGGTCGAGAGATCCTTCGACCACATCGGCGAGTCCCGGTAATAGGTCGTGGGCGTGACGTCGACACCATCAGGCTTCGCCCGGGCGACGCCCTTGGACACCACGCGCTTCGATTTCAGGTCGACCAGCGTCAGGCAGATCCGGTAGGCGTCGCGCGCCCCGCCGGCATCGCCGGCGTTGTTGACGGCGGTGAAGGTGCCGACCAGCACCGCCGGATTGCGCGCCAGCGCCTCGGCCGAGAAGGGCTGCATCTGGAAGCGCGGATAGGATTTGCCGACCAGGTCGATCAGGCTCTGCTGCATCGAGCGCGTCGAGGTCGACTGAGCACCCGACACGCCATCGATCAGCGGATCGATCACCAATTCGACACGCTCTCCTTCGACCTGCGCCTTCGAGAACAGGTCGTTGGCGGCGCGCTGCAATGCTTCCGGGAACGGGACGGGTGTCGGGGCTGGTGGCGGGCTGGCGGCCGGTGTCTGGGCAAGTGCGGCAGATGACGAAGCCAGCAGCGCCAGCAGTGCCCAACGGACAAGCGCGGAACGACGCATCGAAGCCCCCTGTTGCATCCTGTCCGGAGCGGATCCGGCACTCGCGAGTGGCGGAACCTGGTCTGGCGAAACCTCAGCGGCAGTTCTTCGGAACGCTGCCATCGCCGAGCTGAGCCCGCATCAGCGCGTCGGTGCAGTCGACCGCGCCGCCGCCGTTCGGCCGGCGCTTGCCGCTGCGCGGCTCCGGCTGAGCCTCGACGCCGCCGGTCAGGATGCCGGTCGACTTGCGGTCGAGCACGACGCGCGGCTGCTGGACCTCGCGCGGCTCCTGCCGCTGCGGGCGCGTGCCCGGCGCCGTCGGCAGCAAGGGTTTCTGCGGGGGCGGCAACTCCGTCACGCCGCCGGAATTCATCCGCGTCGCCACCGCCTTCTCGCGCTCCTCGCGTTCCTGCGACAGCTTGGCCTTCTCCGCTTCGAGCGCAGCGAGCTCCTGCTCCTTCTTGGCCAGCTCCTTGGCCAGGCGATCGCGCTCATTCGCATCGGTCTGCTTGGCCGGTGTCACATCGCCCGGCTTCGGCACGGCGCGCTCGGTGTCGGCGGTCTTGCCCGCATCACGCCCCGCAAGGTCCGTCGCCGCCTTGGCGCGGTCCTTCTCGGCCTGCTGGACGCGGTCGAGCAGCGCCTTCTCGCGCGCCGCGAATTCCTGCTCGAGCTTCTCGCGCTCGCCGGTGGCAAGGCCACGGCGCTCGATCAGGTCGAGCCTCGTCTTGGCGTCGACGGCGAAGAAACTGGTCGGGAAGCGCTGGATGAAGGCCTTGATCTCGGCCGGGTTGTCGCTGCTGCGCAGCCGCTTCCAGATGTCGGCGTCGGTCTCTTCGCGGTTGAGGTAGAAATCGCCGAGCAGCGAGAGCGACAGCTCGGGCGTCTGCTTGCCGCCGGTGGAATCGTAGACCGCCTTCTGGACACGGCGGAACATGGTGGCGATCTCGAGGCCGGGCTGCTGGATCTCCTGCACCAGCGCCGCGGTAAACGGGCTGTTGCGGCCGGCGCCGTCGGCGGCGACGTCGTTCGCCTGCGTCGCATAGGCGGTCACCATGCCCTGCGCCTTCACGATCGGGGCGAGACCGGCGCCGATCGACATGCTGCGTGTCTTCTTCGACAGCTGGGCCAGGAAGGGATTGTTGCGGCAGGCGTCGAGCACCATGATCTTGACGCCCTTGGCGAAGCCCAGCGCGGTCGTGACCTCGCTCAGCTTGACCGTCTCGTACTGGACCGAGACCTCGTCATCGATCTTGGCTTCGACCGGCACGAGGAAATTCTCGCCGTTGAACTGGAAGCCGTGGCCGGCATAGTAGAACATCACCGCGTCGGCTTCCTGCGCCAGGCGCGCGAAGCGCGACACGGCGGCATCCATGCCGCGCTTGTCGAGATCGATGCCGTCGACCACCTCGAAGCCGACCTTGCGCAGCGCCTCGGCGGTGTCGCGCGCATCGTTCGGCGTATTGGGCAGGGCGGGAGCGTTCTTGTACGCCGAATTGCCGATCACCAGCGCGACGCGGCGCTCCTGCGTCTGCGCCAGCGCCGGCAGGGCGACGAACTGGGCAAGAAGAGCGATCAGTGCACAAAATCTGACGGCTACGATCATGGCACCATTCCCTGCGTCACCCTAAAGAAAGCGACCGTGAAAATCCAGATTTATCAGCCTGTCATGACAGGCGGTTTGCTTGCTCCCCCCTTGGGCTGCTGCTAACTTTACGGCCATCATGCGCCGCGAGGAAGAGCGCCGATGCGGGGGCTTCGACGTCATATCATTGTCGGGGTTACGGCCGTTTTCGCCGCGTCCATGTCAGTGGGTCTCGCGCAGGAGCGCACCAGGGCGCGCAGTCCCGCACCGACTGGCGCGAAACTCTCCTTCGTCGACCTGCAGAACAATGCCCGTATCGCCAGCAAGGCGACGATCCGCTTCGCCATATCAGGCATGGAGATCGCGCCCGCCGGGACAGCGCGACGCAACAGCGGCCACCATCATCTGCTGATCGACACCGAATTGCCGCCGCTGGGACAGCCGATCCCGAGCGACTTCAATCATCTGCATTTCGGCGGCGGCCAGAGCGAGGCCGAGATCCTGCTCTCGCCCGGCCGCCACACATTGCAGCTCCTCTTCGCCGATCACGATCATGTTCCCCATGATCCGCCGGTAGTGTCGGAGAAGATCACCGTCGAGGTCATGGCCGCACCGGAGGAGAAGCCGCGCACGGCGGCGGCGGCCAATGCCAGGGTCTTCTTCATCGGCCTTCAGGACGGTGCCGTGATCCCGCCGCGCTCGGTCGTCCGTTTCGGGCAGGAGAACATCGCCATAACCCCCGCCGGCACGAAGCAGGACAATGCCGGCCACCACCATCTCCTGGTCGACACTGAGCTGCCGCCGCTCGATCGCGAGATCCCCAGCGACTTCAACCATATCCATTTCGGCCGTGGCCAGACCGAGACCGAGCTCAGCCTGCCGCCGGGCGAACACACATTGCAGCTGCTCTTCGCTGACCATGAGCACGTCCCGCATGATCCGCCGGTGATGTCGCAAAGGATCAAGGTGCGGGTGGCGTCGGCGGCCAGCCCACCCTCTGGCACCGCCCCACCCGCACGAACCGCCTCGGGCCGGACGCCGGCGCCCAACGACGCTGCGGTCTATTTCATCTACCCGCGCGACGGCACGCGCATCTTCGCGACCTCGACCATCCGCTTCGGCCTGCGCAACATGGGCGTCGCACCGGCCGGAGTGGCCCGGCCCAACACCGGCCACCATCATCTGCTGATCGACGTGCCGACACCACCGCTCGACGCGGCGATCCCGTCCGACCTCAACCACATTCATTTCGGCAACGGCCAGACCGAACGCAAGATCACCCTGCCCCCGGGCGAGCACACCTTGCAGCTCATCCTCGGCGACGACCAGCATGTGCCGCATGACCCGCCGATCATGTCGGAGCGCATCACGATTTATGTCGGCGCTCCCGGCAAGCGGAGGGCGCGCTGATGACCTTTGCCGCACGCCGCCTCGCTGCCGTCCTGTCCGTCCTCCTGCCGTTCGCGCCCCTTGCCTCGCCAGTGATGGCACAGGGCGTGCAGCGCCAGCCCGCGCCGCGCAACGCCATGGTCTACTTCCATTATCCGCTCGACGGGTTGCGGGTACCCGAGCGCTTCACCGTGCGGATCGGGCTGAAGGAGATGGGCGTCGCCCCCGCCGGCATCGACAGGCCCGGTACCGGCCATCACCACCTGCTGATCGACACCGATCCGGGCCCGCCCGACCAGCCGATCCCGTCCGACTACAACAACATCCATCTCGGCAATGGCCAGACCGAGGTGGTCGTCACCCTGCCGAAGGGAACACACACGCTGCAGCTTCTGCTCGGCGACCATACCCATACGCCGCACCGGCCGCCGGTTATGTCCCAGAAGATCACAGTCTACGTCAGATGAGGCACGGAGGCCGATCGGTGGCGCATGCCGCCGCACGCCCGCAGGGAAAGATGAGCACATGTCCTGGTCCCGCTGGCTCGCTATCGCCACTCTGACACTGCTTGCGCCATTCGGCCCGGCCTTCGCCCAGGATGGCATCGGAACGCCACCGCGTATCGCGCTGGTCGTCGGCAATGCCGCCTATCGCGGTGCGGCGCTGGCCAATGCCGCGGCCGATGCCCGCGCCGTCGCCGACGTGCTGCGCCAGGGCGAGTTCGATCTCGTCAGCGTGGAGAATGCCGACCGCGCCGCGCTCGGGCAGGCCATCGCCACCTTCCGCGGCAAGCTCACCCGCGGTGCCCATGTCGTGGTCTTCTATGCCGGACATGCGGTGCAGTCGCGCGGCCGTAATTTCCTCGTCCCGGTGGATGCGACGCCGCGCGGCCCGGTCGAAGTCGCGCGCGAAACCGTCGACCTGGATCAGCTGGTCGACGCGTTGATCGTCAGCCGCCCGGCGAGCGCCGCGATCGTGCTCGACGCAGCGCGCGAGAATCCCTGGCAGGCGAGCCTCGGCTCCGGCAAGGGACTCGCCCCGATCGAGCGGATCGAGAGCGTCGCGATCATGGCGCCGGTCGCTCCGGACCGGACGATCGCCGAGACGCCCGGACGCAGCAATCCGGCGATCGATGAGTGGCTCAAGGCGATCCGGACACCCGGCCTCGACATGACGGCAGCGCTGACCCGGACGCGCGATGCCGTCTCGCGGGCGACCCGGAAGGGCCAGCAGGTCTGGATCTCGTCGCTGCCGCCCGCCGGGCTCGTCGTCACGCCGCTCGGCCGGCCGGTCGCAACCGCGCTCAACACCACCCGCGCCATCACCACCGCGCCGCCGCCTCCCGGCCCGCAATCCGACCAGCTCGGCCCCTACGAGCTCTCGTTCTGGGAGACGATCAAGAACAGCCAGAACCCGGACGAGTATCGCGCCTATCTCGAGGCCTATCCGAACGGCCGCTTCGCCGGGCTCGCCCGCACGCGTGAGCAGGCCTATCGCAGCCGCGGGCAGGCCACAGCCAGCCCGCCAGCCGCAGCGCCCCCTGCCCCCGCCTCCCCCGCGAAGACCGTGCGTGATTGCGACGATTGCCCCGAACTGACGCTGATCCCCGCCGGCAGTTTCGAGATGGGCTCGAACGAGGCCTTCGAGTTCGAGAAGCCCGTCCATGCCGTCAACATCGCCAGGCCGTTCTACCTCGGCGCCGACGAAGTCACCTTCGCGCAATGGGACGCCTGCGTCGCCGAAGGGGGCTGCAGCCATCGCCCGAGCGACCGCAATCTCGGCCGCGGCAAGCGTCCGGTCACCGACATACATTGGAACGACGCCAACGCCTATCTCGTCTGGCTGTCCTACAAGACCGGGCGCAAATACCGGCTGCCGACCGAGGCCGAATGGGAATACGCCGCCCGCGGCGGAACGACGACGAGCTATCCCTGGGGGGATTCGGTCGGCAAGGAGATGGCCAACTGCGTCGGCTGCAATGCGCAGCCGCGCCGTCAGGCGAGCGAGGTCGGCCAATTCCCGCCGAACCGTTTCGGCCTGCGCGACATGGCCGGCAACGCTGCGGAATGGGTCGCCGATTGCTGGAGCGAGAACTATCGTGCCGCGCCGCGCGATGGCAGCGCCTATGCGCCACCAGGCTGCCGCGAGCGCGTGCTGCGCGGGGGCTCCTTCAACAACGACCCGCGCTATCTGCGCTCGGCCGCGCGCTTCAAATACGAGAGCGACGTGCGCTTCTACACCAACGGTTTTCGCGTCCTTCGCGAGCCTTGATCTGGCGCGCGACCGGGCCCGCAAGCGCTCCGCGATCGGTGGCAATTTGCACACACCTGCGAGATGAAGGCCGCCAGGCGGCAATTTATTGTTCTCTTCATGGCCGCGCCGCCGCTAATCTCTGCTTCGCTAAGGGTAAGCGTAACAGACGAATCAGCAGCGGCTGCGCTCCGGGCCAGGCCGCCGAGGAGGCGCCATGCGGACCGGCCTGCGGCTATCCATCCATGCCCTGCTGGCGTTCGCCGCCATCGCAAGCGCCCTCGTCGCCAGCCTCTCGCCTGTCATGGCGCAGCAGCAACGCCGCTTCGCCTTCGTCATGGGCAATGGCGCCTACCAGAACATCGCCAAGCTGCCGAACGCGCTCAACGACGCCAATGCGACGCGCACCATGCTCCAGGAGGCCGGCTTCGACGTCACGGCAGCAACCGATCTCTCGCTTGCCGGCCTGCGTAGCGCGCTCGACGTCTTCGTCGAGAAGGTGAAGCAGAGCGGCACGGGTGCGACCGCCCTCGTCTATTATGCCGGCCACGCCGTGCAACTCGACGGCGCCAACTACATCCTGCCGACGGACGTCCGTCCGGAAACCTCGGCGAATATCCCGAACCAGTCGCTCTCGCTCACCGAGATCCTGCGCAAGCTCGACGCTGCCGGCGCCAGGTCGAAGATCGCGATCCTCGACGCTTGCCGCAACAATCCCTTCGCCGCGCGCGAACTGTCCCGTGGCCTGGCGCTGCAGATGGTCGATGGCGCGAATGAGGGCATCCGCAGCGAGGCAGGCCTCGCTCGCGTCGATTCGACCAGCGGCACCTTCGTCGCCTTCGCGACCTCGCCCGGCTCGACCGCGGCCGATGGCACCGGGCCCAACAGCCCGTTCACCACCGCCTTCCTGCGTGAGGCGCGCGAGCCGGGCCTGCCTATCGAGCAGGTCTTTCGCCGTATTCGCCTCGCCGTCTACGACACCACCAGCGGCGTCCAGATTCCCTGGGACACCTCTTCGCTGATCACAGATGTCAGCTTCTTCCCACGCCCAGCCGGTGCCGCCCCGGCACAGCCGGCGGGCGCCCCCGCGGTCGCTGGCGCTGTGCCGCTCGCGGCGCGCCCGACCGCGGCTGCACTGCGCGCCATGTCGCCCGCCGACGCCTATCGCACCGCCATCGCCTGGGACCGTCGCGACATCTACCGCAATGCCCTCGACATCAACCCAGACGACCAGAACGCCCTGAAACTGCACCGCATCCTGGGGCAGCGGACCGAAGAGGCCGCCTGGGCCGAGACCGTGCTCGCTGGCGACGCCGAATCCCTCAAGCTCTTCGCCCGCCTCTATCCCGTCTCGATGCACCTGAACGAGGCGCTGCGCATGGCCGCGAGCGCGCCGAGCCGCAATCGCGTCCAGGTCGCGCAGACCTGCCCGGTCTGCCCGGCCGTCGAGCCGCGCGTCCGCCGAGCCTATTACACGCCGCGCTCGCCCGGCCAGCCCGCCGCGCCGCGCCAGCCGCAGGCCGCACCGCCCCCACCGCCGATCTATGCGCCGCCGCTTCCGGCCATCCTCCCGGTTCAACCGCGCTGGACCGGCTTCTATGTCGGCGGCTCGGTCGGTGGCGGTCAGCAAAGCGGGCGCACCACCGTCGGCGGCCCGTTCAACAGCCCCTCGGTGACACCGACGACCACGACGAGCAACACGACGACGACGACCACGACCACGACCACGTCGACGACCGTGGATCTGGGCTCGACCACCACAACGACCACGACCAGCACCACGACCACCGGGACCAACACCACGGCCACCGCCGTGGCCGGGACGCCGACGCTCGCGCCCTGGGCGATCAACCCCTCGGCTGTCCCGCGAAGCTTGGCGCCCGATGGGGCCGGCGCGGTCGGCGGTGCCCAGCTCGGCTTCAACTACCAGATGGGCATGATCGTCATCGGCGCCGAAGCCGACGTCTCGGCCGCCAGCCTCGGCGGCAGCAAGAGCACTTCCGCCAATCCGGGCACGCAGTTCACCACCCGCTCCAGCAACGAGCTCTCAATGCTCGGCACGGTCAAGATGCGCGCCGGCGTCGTGCTCGGGGACTTCCTGATCTACGGCAGCGGCGGCTACGCCTACGGCCTCGTCGAGCAGAAGGGCTCGATCACGCCCGACAATCTGCAGACCACATCGGCCGCCAGCGGCTCGCGCTCCGGCCTGTTCAGCGGCTGGGCGCTCGGCGGCGGTGTCGAATACGCCATGGCACCCGGCATGACGGTCCGGCTCGACTACACCCATTACGAGCTCGGTCAGAAGCGGATGACGCTGCAGGATTTCACGGGACTAGCGCCCAGCCAGTTCGCCACCATGCGGATCCGCACGGCCGGCGACATCGTCAAGGCCGGCTTCAACTTCGGCTTCTGACCGACGCCGCCATCATGGAAAAGGCCGCGGCTCACGCTGCGGCCTTTCAGTTTCAGACGGTGCGGGTCGGGCTCACCACATGTCGAGCGCGACCCTGGCCTCGTCCGACATGCGCGACTGGTCCCAGGGCGGATCGAAGGTCATGTTGACGGTCACGCTGGCGACGCCCGGCACAGCGCTGACCGCGTTCTCGACCCAGCCCGGCATCTCGCCGGCGACCGGGCAGCCCGGCGCGGTCAGCGTCATGTCGATCGTCACCTGCCGGTCGTCGGCGATGTCGACACGGTAGATCAGACCGAGCTCGTAGATGTCGGCCGGGATCTCGGGATCGTAGACCGTCTTCAGTGCCGCGACGATGTCGTCGGTCAGCCGGTCGATCTCCTCCGGCGGCAGGCCGCCGCTCGCGCCCATGGTCGGCGCGTTCGGCTTGAGGTCTTCGGTAACGGTGTCGGTCATCGCAAATCGTCCGTTCGGCGCGAGAGGAAGCGTCAGGAGAACAGCTCTTCCGCCTTGCGCAGGGCTTCCACCAATGTATCGACTTCCTCCAGCGTATTGTAGAGGCCGAAGGACGCACGGCAGGTCGAAGTCACGCCATAGCGCGCGAGCAGCGGCATGGCGCAATGCGTGCCGGCCCTGACCGCGACGCCGGCCCGGTCGATCACGGTGGCGACGTCATGGGCATGGGCGCCGGCGAGCTCGAAGGCGATGATCGCGCCTTTCTCCTTCGCCTTGCCGAAGATGCGGATCGAGTTCATCTGCCCGAGCCGCTCCATCGCATAGGCGTTGAGCCTGGCTTCGTGCGCCGCGATGTTCTCGCGCCCCAGCGCCATCATGTAGTCGAGCGCGGCGCCGAGCCCCACCGCTTCGACGATCGCCGGCGTGCCGGCCTCGAAGCGATGCGGCGGATCGTTATAGGTGATCGAATCCTCGCTGACGGTCGCGATCATCTCGCCGCCGCCTTCATAGGGCGGCAGCTTCTCCAGCCATTCGCGCTTGCCCCAGAGGATGCCGGAGCCGGTCGGCCCGTAGGTCTTGTGGCCGGTGAAGGCGTAGAAATCGCAGCCCAGCGCTTGCACGTCGACCGGCAGATGCACCGCCCCCTGCGAGCCGTCGACGACCAGCGGGATGCGATAGGCCTGGCAGATCTTCGCGACCTCGGCGATCGGGACGATGGTGCCGATCGCATTCGACATATGGGTCAGCGACACCACCTTGGTGCGCGGCGTGATCAGCTTCTCGAACTCGTCGATGAGGAAATTGCCGTCCTCGTCGACCGGCGCCCATTTGATCACGGCGCCGTGGCGCTCGCGCCAGTAATGCCAGGGCACGATGTTGGAGTGGTGCTCCAGGATCGAAAGGATGATCTCGTCGCCGTCCTGGATCTTGAGATACTGCCCGAGCGAGGAGGCGACGGTGTTCAGCGCTCCGGTCGAGGAGCGGGTGAACAGCACCTCCTCGATATGGGCAGCGTTGAGGAAGCGCCGGGCGCTCTCGCGAGCCGCCTCATAGGCCTCGGTCGAGGCGTTGGCGAGGTAGTGCAGGCCGCGATGGACGTTGGCATAGTCCTCGCGCATCAGCCGCGTCATCGCCTCGATCACCGCTTCGGGCTTCTGAGCCGAAGCGGCATTGTCGAGATAGACCAGCGGCTTGCCATAGACCTCGCGCGAGAGGATCGCGAAGTCCTTGCGGATCGTCTCGACGTCGTAGGGCCTCGCGATCGCGTTCATCTCAGGCCTTTCCGGCAGGCTCTGCGGACCGGTCGGCAACCAGAGTGCCGGCATGGCCCCAATCCTCGCGCTCGATCTCCTGGATCACGATATGGGTGCTCTGCGGGTTCTTGCCGAGCACGCGGACCAGAGTCTGCGTGAACTCCTTGACGATCTCGGCTTTCTGCGCGCGGGTCGCGCCCTTGGTGATCTGCAGGTTGACGTAAGGCATCAGGCGGCTCCGGGCTTGGGTGCACCTTCGCGCTGGCCGAGCCAGCAATCGATCTCGCGGCCGACGATCTCGCGCACGCCCTCGTCGCTGACCATGTCGGAAACCTCGCCGACGAAGGCGGCGAGCACCAGCGCCTCGGCCTGCGGCCGCGGCAGGCCGCGCGCCATCAGGTAGAAGAGCTGCTCGCCGTCGATCTGCGCCACGGTCGCGCCATGGCCGCAGACCACGTCGTCGGCGAAGATCTCGAGCTCCGGCTTGTTGAACATGGTCGCGCCGTCGTTCAGCAGCAGCGCATGGCTCTTCATGCTGCCGTCGACCTTCTGCGAATGCGGGCGGACGATGACCTTGCCCTGGAAGACGCCGGCGCCCTCGCCCTCGGCGATGGTCTTGAACAGCTCGCGGCTCTCGCCATGGGCTGCAGCATGGTCCATCACCAGCGTGACGTCGGAATGCTCCTGCTTGCGCAGCAGGTTGATGCCGCGCAGACCCGCGCGGCTGTGCTCGCCGCCATAGCGCAGGAAGCTCTGCTGGCGCAGCACGCCGCAGTTCACCGCGACCGCGACGGAATCGAAAGCAGCATGGCCGCCGAGCTCGACCAGCAGCGACTGCACCTGAACCGTCTCGGCTCGCTGGCGCGAGACCATGCGCACATGCTCGACCTCGGCCCCCTCGCCGATGACGAAGGAGGTCGCATGGTTGATCTGCACCGGCGCCAGGCCGACGCTCTCCTGCAGCTCGACCACCGTGACCTTGGCGCCGGCACCGATCTTGACCAGCGAGCGCGAGACGATCGAGGCCTCGCTCGCACCCGTGCCGAGCGCGAGCAGAACGATCGGCTGGTCGAGCTCGGTGCCATCGGCGACCTCGATCACGACGCCGTCCTGGGCGAAGGCGGCGTTGAGCATCAGCGCGCTGTCGTCGCGCGCCACCTCGGGCGGAGCGAAGGCCGCGGCGATCTCGTCCGGGTTCTCGGTCAGCGCTTCGGCGAGGCTGCGCGCGGTGACGCCCTCGGGCAGGCCCGTCAGGTCGGAATCATCGGCGCTGAACACGCCGTCGATGGTGACGAAGCGCCGGCCAGCGATGGTCTGCAGCGCCAGCCGGTCGGCGATCGCCTGCGGCCGGGTCGGGCGGCGCACCAGCGGCATCGCCTCGCGCACCAGATTGCGCAGGTCGGTATAGCGCCAGGATTCGAGCCGGCGATGCGGCAGGCCCTTGGCCTCGAAGCCGGCGAAGGCATCCTCGCGGACCTTGCGCATCGCGCCGGCACCCGGCAATTCGGCCTTGATGCTGGCGAACTGCTCGACGAGCTGCTGCTCGGCCGCGGTCTTGAGCGGGGTGATGATCGCCATCACGCAGCCTCGCCATAGGAGGCATAGCCGCTCTTCTCGAGCTCGAGCGCCAGCTCCTTGCCGCCGGTCCGGACGATCCTGCCCTTCGACATCACATGCACGGTATCGGGCACGATATGGTCGAGCAGGCGCTGATAGTGGGTGATGACCAGGAAGCCGCGGTTCTGGGCGCGGAGCGCGTTGACGCCGTCCGCGACGATGCGCAGCGCGTCGATGTCGAGGCCGGAATCGGTCTCGTCGAGGATGCACATCGACGGCGACAACAGCGCCATCTGCAGGATCTCCATGCGCTTCTTCTCGCCGCCGGAGAAGCCGACATTGAGCGGCCGGCGCAGCATCTCGCGGTCGATGCCGAGCTTGTCGGCGGCGCCGTTGACCTGGCGGATGAAGTCGGGCGTCAGCAGTTCGGCCTCGCCGCGCGCCTTGCGCTGCGCGTTCATCGCCGCCTTGAGGAAGGTCATGGTGGCGACGCCGGGGATCTCCAGCGGGTACTGGAAGGCGAGGAAGATGCCGGCGGCGGCGCGGGCATCGGCCTCCATCTCCAGCAGATTCTCGCCGTTGAGCAGAATCTCGCCATCGAGGACCTCGTAGTCCTCCTTGCCGGCGATGACGTAAGACAGCGTCGACTTGCCGGAGCCGTTCGGCCCCATGATCGCGGCGACCTCGCCGGCGTTCACGGTGAGGTTGAGGCCGTTGAGGATCTGCTTGTCCTCGTCGGCGATCTTGACGACCAGATTGCGAATTTCGAGCATTGGTTTCGTTCTTTCGTGAGCCCTCATCCTGAGGAGCGCGCGCAGCGCGCGTCTCGAAGGATGCGTTTCAGGAGCAAACCCACCATCCTTCGAGACGCCGCCTTCGGCGGCTCCTCAGGATGAGGGCTGGTGAAAATCAGCCGACGGAGCCTTCCAGCGAGATCGTGATCAGCTTCTGCGCCTCGACGGCAAATTCCATCGGGAGCTGCTGCAGCACCTCCTTGACGAAGCCGTTGACGATCAGCGCCACCGCCTCCTCCTCGGAGAGGCCGCGCTGCTGGCAGTAGAACATCTGGTCCTCGCCGATCTTCGACGTGGTCGCCTCATGCTCGAAGATCGCGGTCGATGTCTTGGCTTCGATGTACGGAATCGTGTGGGCGCCGCACTGGTCGCCGATCAGCAGCGAGTCGCAATTGGTGAAATTGCGCGCGCCCGTCGCCTTGCGGTGGGCCGAGACCATGCCGCGATAGGTCGAGTCGGACTTGCCGGCCGCGATGCCCTTGGCGATGATCTTCGAGGTCGTGTTCTTGCCGAGATGCAGCATCTTGGTGCCGCTATCGACCTGCTGCGCCCCGTTCGACACCGCGATCGAGTAGAACTCGCCACGCGAGCCGTCGCCGCGCAGGATGCAGGACGGGTACTTCCAGGTGATCGCCGAGCCGGTCTCGACCTGCGTCCACGAGATCTTCGAGCGTTTGCCGCGGCAATCACCGCGCTTGGTCACGAAGTTGTAGATGCCGCCCTTGCCCTCGGCATCGCCAGGGAACCAGTTCTGCACGGTCGAGTACTTGATCTCGGCATCGTCGAGCGCGATCAGCTCGACCACCGCCGCATGCAGCTGGTTCTCGTCGCGCTTGGGCGCCGTGCAGCCTTCGAGATAGCTCACATAGGAGCCCTCGTCGGCGATGATCAGCGTGCGCTCGAACTGGCCGGTGTTCTGCTCGTTGATGCGGAAATAGGTCGACAGCTCCATCGGGCAGCGCACGCCCTTGGGGATGTAGACGAAGGAGCCGTCGGTGAAGACCGCGCTATTCAGCGTGGCGAAATAGTTGTCGGTCACCGGCACGACGCTGGCGAGGTATTTCTTCACCAGCTCGGGATGCTCGCGGATCGCCTCGGAGATCGAGCAGAAGATCACGCCGGCCTTGGCGAGCTCGTCCTTGAAGGTGGTGACGACCGAGACCGAGTCGAACACGGCGTCGACCGCGACTCGGTTCTCCGGCGCGACGCCGGCCAGGATCTCCTGCTCGCGCAGCGGGATGCCGAGCTTCTTATAGGTCTCCAGGATCGCCGGATCGACCTCATCGAGCGACTTTGGGTCGGCGCCCTTCTTCGGCGCGGCGTAGTAGTAGATGTCCTGGTAGTTGATCGGCGGATAGTTGACGCGCGACCAGGTCGGCTCGGTCATCGTCTTCCAGCGCCGGAAGGCGTCGAGGCGCCATTCCAGCATCCATTCCGGCTCGTTCTTGCGGGCCGAGATGTAGCGGACCGTGTCCTCGGTCAGGCCCTTGGCCGGCTTGTCGACCTCGAGCTCCGTGACGAAGCCGTATTTGTACTCGGTCACGTCGATCGACTTGACCTGATCAATGGTCTCCTGGACCGCTGCCATGTCTACTCTCCAGTCGCGGGTTCAAGGGCCCGCCGGTTCAGTCTTGGTTTTGCGCAAGGCCTCAGGCGGCTGCCTGAACCTTCCGGTTCGGATTTGCGGCCAGGGCTTTTGCATAGGCCGCGATAAACTGGTCGATGTCTGCCTCGCAGGTGGTCCATCCGAGCGAGGCGCGCAAGGCCCCTTCGCTCATGACAGGGTCGACACCCATGGCTGTCAGCACATGTGAGCGCCTGACTTTGCCTGACGAGCAGGCCGAGCCCGAGGATAGGGCGACGCCGGCGAGATCGAGCATGATCAGCGCCGTCTCAGCCTTGATGCCGGGCGTGGCGAAGGCAGAGGTGTTGGGCAGGCGCGGCGACTTGGCACCGAAGATCGCCGTATCCGGCGCCAGCGCCATCAGCCGGGCCTCCAGCTGGTCGCGCAGCGCAGTCAGGCGAAGCGCCTCGGTCGCGAGCGCCTTGCCCGCCTCCTCAGCCGCAACGCCGAAGCCGACGATGCCCGGCAGGTTCTCGGTGCCGGCGCGCCAGCCGCGCTCCTGGCCACCGCCGCGCAAGGGCTTGTCGGCGAGTTCGAGCGCCCCCGTCCGGAAGACGATGGCGCCGACGCCCTTGGGGCCGCCGATCTTGTGGGCGGACAATGTCAGAGCATCGACGCCCAAGGCATTGATATCGATCGCGATCTTGCCGGCGGCCTGGACGGCGTCGGAGTGCACGAGCGCGCTGTAGCGCCCGGCGATGGCGACGATCTCGGCGATCGGCTGCAGCACGCCAGTTTCGTTGTTGGCGAGATGCACCGAGACCAGAGCGCGCTCAGCCGGCTTCTCCGCTGCGAACCGCGACAGCCGCTCCTCGAGCCAGCCGAGATCGACTATGCCCTCGCCATCGACCGGGATCGCCTCGGCCTGACCGGCCAGGAAGCGATGACCGTCGCGCACGCAGGGGTGTTCGCTGGCGCTGTACAGCAGCAGCGTCACCGGCGCCCGCACGCAATCACGCGCGCCGCTGCAATCGCTGAGGCCGGGCGACAGGATAGTCGCATTGGCCTCGGTGCCGCCGCTGGTGAACACGACATTGCTCGCCTTGGCACCGACCAGCGCCGCGACCTGCTCGCGCGCCTGTTCGACAGCGCCGCGGGCCGCCCGGCCCTCATTATGGACGGAAGACGGGTTGCCCGGCATCTGCAAGGCCCGCAGCATCGCCTCCGCCACGGCCGGGCGGACCGGCGTCGTGGCGTTGTGGTCGAGATAGCTGCGGGTCGTCGCGAACACCTGCGCTTCTGCTCCGTTCCAGAGGGCTTGCCCGAAGACGCGGCACGAAATGCTTGAAATCGCACCCCTGCGCCGTGCTATAGCCGCCCGTCCGAGCCGCGATCGACCGGAACCGCAAGCGTCTTCCGCTCGCATGTTCCATTTTCGTTCACGGCTGTTAGAACCATTCTAAGCGCTTGATGTAGGGCGCGAGCGGCGGGGCCGTCAAGGGTGGAACGGGTACGCGGCGGCCGCATGGCCGCTTTTGGACCCGATCTGCCGGCGGTTTCGCCCAGCAAGAGGCGGGATCAGAATGCCTGAGGTGATTTTCAACGGACCGGCCGGCCGGATCGAGGGTCGGTACCAGCCCGCCAAGAAGCGCGGCGCGCCGCTGGCGATCATCCTGCATCCGCACCCGCAATTCGGCGGGACGATGAACAACCAGATCGTCTACAACCTGTTCTACACATTCGTGAACCGCGGCTTCTCGGCGCTGCGCTTCAACTTCCGCGGCGTCGGCCGCAGCCAGGGCCAGTTCGACCACGGCGCCGGCGAGCTCTCGGACGCCGCCGCGGCGCTCGACTGGATGCAGGCACTGAATCCCGAGGCCAAGAGCTGCTGGATCTCCGGCGTCTCCTTCGGCGCCTGGATCGGCATGCAGCTGCTGATGCGCCGCCCGGAGATCGAGGGCTTCCTCTCGATCGCGGCGATGGCGAACCGCTACGATTTCTCCTTCCTAGCCCCCTGCCCCTCCTCCGGCCTGTTCGTGCACGGCTCGGAGGATCGCGTCGCCCCGGTCAAGGAGGTGATGGCGGTGATCGAGAAGGTGAAGACCCAGAAGGGCATCCAGATCGAGCACGCGGTGGTCGAGGGCGCCAACCACTTCTTCGACGGCCGCGTCGACCAGCTGATGGAGCAGGTTGGCGTCTATCTCGACCGCAAGGTCGGCCCCGAGATCATCAAGAGCGAGCAGGAAAAGGCCTGATCGTCCACGCCGTCATGCTCGCCCCTGTGGCGAGCGTCCACGTCTTGAACACCGCGCTTGGTGAAGGAAGACGTGGATGGTCGGGACAAGCCCGACCATGACGCGAAAACCGTCAAACCATCGAGCCCTGTCATGACCGCCTTCAAGTCCGATTTCCTGCGCGTGCTCGACGAGCGCGGCCTGATCCACCAGATCTCCAATCCGGAGGAGCTCGACAAGCTCTGCCTGCAGGGGCCGCAGACGGCCTATGTCGGCTACGACGCGACCGCGACCAGCCTGCATATCGGCAATCTGATCTCGGTCACCATGCTCTACTGGTTCCAGGAGACCGGGCATCGGCCGATCACGCTGATGGGCGGCGGCACCTCGATGGTCGGCGATCCCTCCTTCCGCGACGACCAGCGCAAGCTCCTCTCGGTCGAGGAGATCAACGCCAACATCGAGAGCATCAAGAAGGTCTATTCGCGCATCCTGCGCTATGGCGACGGCCCGACCGACGCGCTGATGGTGAACAACGCCGACTGGCTGCTCAAGCTCAACTATGTCGAGTTCCTGCGCGATGTCGGCCGGCACTTCTCGGTCAACCGCATGCTCTCCTTCGACTCGGTGAAGCTGCGGCTCGATCGCGAGCAGTCGCTCTCCTTCCTCGAATTCAACTACATGATCATGCAGGGCTACGACTTCGTCGAGCTCAGCCGCCGTTATGATTGCCGCCTGCAGATGGGCGGCTCCGACCAGTGGGGCAACATCATCAACGGCGTCGACCTCTCGCACCGCATGGAGGGCAAGCAGCTCTTCGCGCTGACGACGCCGCTGCTGACGACCTCGTCCGGCGCCAAGATGGGCAAGACCGCCAGCGGCGCCGTCTGGCTCAATGGCGATCTCTTCAGCCCCTATGAGTTCTGGCAGTATTTCCGCAACACCGAGGACGCCGACGTCGGCCGCTTCCTCAAGGTGTTCACGCGCCTGCCGCTCGACGAGATCGCGAAGCTCGCGGCGCTCGGCGGCTCGGAGATCAACGAGGCCAAGAAGGTGCTGGCGACCGAGGCCACCGCGCTGCTGCACGGCCGCGAGGCCGCCGAAGCCGCCGCCGAGACCGCCCGCAAGACCTTCGAGGAAGGCGGAGCCGCCGAGGACCTGCCGAGCATCGAGGTGCCCGCGACCGAGCTGAACGCCGGCCTCGGCGTGCTCAGCGCCTTCGTCAGCGCCGGCCTCGTGCCCTCGACTGGCGAGGCCCGCCGCCAGATCAAGGCCGGCGGCCTGCGCGTCAACGATGCCCAGGTCTCCGATGAGCGCGCGACGCTGTCGCCGGCCGATCTGGTCGACGGCGCGGTCAAGCTCTCCTTCGGCAAGAAGAAGCACGTCCTGCTGCGGCCGGTCTGAGGAACGCTGAACAGCCGGCTCGAGCCGGCCGTTCAGCTGAAGTGATAGCGCGTGAACCGGTCGAGCTGGTCGTAATAGACCAGCGTCGTCCCGCAACTTCTGTCGGCGACACTGAAGATCCCGGTATCATCGTAGCCAGTCAGAACCACCCAGTGATTGGTGGTTCCTTCATTGGTGATGTGGGCGACGATGCCGGCGCCCGATTTCAGCCAGCCGCTGACCTCACCAAAGCTGGTCTCCGCACCCTTGTACTGACGATAGAGCCAGACGCGTTTGCCGAACGCGCCGGTGAGGAGGCCGAAATCGAGATCGGAGCGCTGCTTGCTGCGATGTGCATAGCCTTGCGCCTCGTGCGACATCCAGGCTTCGAGCGTGGCTGGCGTGACGATCGCCGGATCGAGGGCATAAGCAGAATTCTTGCCCGCGAGAACCGTCTTGACCGTATCGAGATGTGGCGGGGTGAACCTGATGTTCTTCGAGGCGATCATGGTGGCGCAGGCCGTCAGCGCGCACCCCTTGGCCCGGATCTCGTCGGACGTACCGTTCAGGGTCTGGTCGCCCCAGCGATTGTCGCCCTGCGAGTAATTGCAGGCAGGCGCCACCGCGAAGGTGGCCCTGATCGCGGCGCTGACCGGATAAGGCCGCGAAGTATCCGGCTCGGTCAGCCGGCCCGCATAGGAATTGAGCGCCTTTAGCGTAGGCCGCGTCAGGCCGGGACTTACGATACCATCGCCGCCGCCCACGCGTGCGACACGCTGGAAGGTTCGAATCCTGTCCTTGAAGTTCGACCGGTCGGCGTCGGGACTGCCGCCGGACCATTCCTTGACCTCGCGCAGCAGGGTGATGATCTTGTCGACGTCCTCGTCCTTGTTGGGCGAGTTTCCGGCTCCGACAGCAAATTTGATCTCGAGTGGCCCGGGCACGTCGACCTCGCTTGTCCGGTAGGCGCCCGGGAAGCCTAGTCGTACATTCCCTAACGTCAATAACCTGGCGTCGCCGAGCCTCATCAGCGCTCAGCGGTCCCCGGCACGGGCGTGTTGCCCCCCGGTCGGGTCTGCCCCATCGGGCCACCGCCGAGCGGATCGACGAAGCGGCGCAGGATGCCGGGCGCGATCGCCGAGAGCGGGTTCACCGTCATGGTCGGCTGACTGGCCGAACCCGAGATCCGGAAGTTCACGGCGAACAGCCCGCCATATTGCCCACCGCCGAGGATCATCCCGACCACCGGCACCTGGGCGAAGGCATTGTTGAAGGCATAGCCCGGCACGAAGGTGCCGCCGATGTCGACGCGATCGCGGCCGTAGTCGACATTGCCCTGGATGGTGAAGCCGACCTGCTGGCCCCAGAGCACCGCATCGTTGACGTCGATCCGGCTGGCGCTGCGCACGAATTCCGCCTTCAGCTTGGTGAAGGCGACATCGCTCGCATCGATGCGCGGAGGCGGCGCGCCGGTGCTGTCCAGCGCACCCGGCCCCTGCGAGCCCGGCGGGCCGACGACACGGCGCAAGGCCGGCTCGTCCCGCACCGTGAAGTTGCGCATCAGCAATTCGCCCGGCTGGCGCCCTTCGCCGGCACCGAGCTGCAGCACGAGGTCGCCGCCATAGGCGCGGCGATAGAGGTCGAGGAAGCGCAAGGTCGCACCGCCATTCTCCGACTGCACCACGATCGGCGTGGCGCCATCGCCCTGCTTGACCTGCTTGATCGAGAGATCCGCCTTCCCGATCCGCCCTTGATAGGTGATCGAGCGGAGGTTCCCGTTGCGGCGCGACAGCTTGAGCTGCGAATTGCCGAGCGCCTCGTTGTTGAATCCGGTCAGGATCGGCACGTCGAGATCGAGGTCGAAATCCGGGCCCGACGCGGCGTTCTGGCCGCCACGCGCCCCACGGGGCGGCACCGGCGTGTCGAACAGGTCGCGGATGAATGGCCGCGCATCGAGCACGCTTCCACGGACGGAGAGCTTGGTCAGAGTACCGTCGCGACCGATCTCGACCTTGGTCAGGTTGTCGCCCGGCGACAGGCGCAATTGCGAGAAGCTGGCGCTCTCGAACGTGTTCTGCCTGGTCAGCGAGATGCGCCCCTTGGCGAGCAGTGGCGCGCTCTCGATCGTCAGGTCCTCGAGATCGGGACCATCGTCATCGACGGTATAGTTGAAGACGGCTTTGCCCGCCCGTCCGGCCGGCTTGCTCACACCCGGCACGCCCATGTCGATCGCGGCCTTGGTCAAGTCGACCTCGACGCGCGGCGGCGCTTCCGGGGTCTTGCCGAGAGGCTTCACGACCTTGACCAGCATCGGGCCACTGATCCCGGTCTCGGGGCCGAAGCCACGCCGCTTCAACGCGGCATTGTCGAGATTGAGCGAGACCGTCGCCTCGCCCTGGCCTTTGGCGTTCTGCCTGAGCTCGATCGGCGCCTTGTCGCCGCCGATCCTGCCCTCGCCCTTGATCGAGAGCTGGCCGCGATCATAATTCAGCGTCAGATTTGCACCTTCGAGCTTCTCGCCGCCGAGCAGATTGTCCGAGGCGATGTTGGACAGCATGCCGCTGCTGCGGATCACCACGTCGTTGAACGTCAGATCGTTGATCAGAGGCAGCGCGATCTGCTCCGTCAGGTCGATCGTCCCCCGCAGCGCGCCCGGCTCGAGCTTGAGCGGCGAGAACTCGCGCAGGGACGGAAAATTCAGCAGCGCGACCAGCGCATCGGCCGAGCCGGTCGACTTGAAGGCTATGCGGGCCTGCGGCCGGGGCGCCCAGGTGTCCGACATGGCGAAGGTGCCTTCGCCGAGCTGGAGCTTGCGGCCCTCGCCGACCTCGGCGGTCGCCTGGGAGATGACGAGATCGACGGTGCGGCCCGTGGTCGAGCCGACGACGCGTGCATCGGTGAGGAGCGGCAGGCCGGGATTGGGCAGGAAACTGACCTGCGAGGCCTTCAGGCTCACCGCAACGGCATCGTCGTCCATGCCCTTGCCATCGAACAACCGCTTGTTCGCTTCCGGCGACATCGTCACCTTGACGTCGATCTCCTCGACCCGCCCGCTTTTCACCATCTCCACCAGGGCGCCATGCAGGCCCGGCGAGGTCACGGCGGGCCAGACCGCGAGCGCCGCCCGCATGTCGGTGTCGACGGCCCGAATCTGGAATTGATGGGAGTTCTGGTCGTCGCGCCGGCGCGCCATGCCGGAGCCTTCGGCGTTGATCAGCGGCCCCTTGAACGAGAGTTGGCCCATCCTGACTTCGCCCGCGCCGGGATCGACCTCGAGCTGCGTGCGCAAGGTCGAGAGCACGACCGGCGCATCCTTGCCGATGCCGGCGACCTGTCCGGCGCCATCGAGGGCGAGCCGCCAGATGCCGCCTTCATTGCGCGCCTCTCCGCTTCCGGAGAGCTTGGTCTCGCCGGCCTGCAGCGCGGCGGTCGCGACCTTGATGGTCTTGAGGCCGTCCTCACTGGTGAAGTCGAGC
>Ga0065165_1000552_pt1 | contig 56291 bp, 51 predicted proteins | sample AraplaMF_Cvi_mMF_FD_63813 | JGI IMG/M metagenome (GOLD analysis project Ga0065165, IMG submission 63813) | Arabidopsis root microbial communities from the University of North Carolina, USA - plate scrape MF_Cvi_mMF (version 2) (version 3) | ecosystem: Host-associated > Plants > Roots >...
TCCACGGCGGCGAGGTCGAACTCGGCCAGCCGCGCCAGCGTCGCCTCGTCGGACGTAGGGCTGGGCGTCGCATCGGACATGACCGGCAGTGGACCATGCTGTTGCGTCAGAAGCGGACGTACATGGCGTTCGTGGCGGGAAGAAATTTCGACACCAAGACCACAAAGGGCGCGAAGACCACGAAGAAGGGGGAGGATCGCCAAGACGCCAAGGTCGCCAAGGGAGGTCGGCTATCCGGGGGCGCCTTAGTGGTCTTCGTGTCTTTCTTGGCGCTTCGCGCCCGGGCGAGGAGGAGGCTGAAGGATGGGGGCATTGAACGAGGCGCTCCCCGCCCTCTATCTGTCCGGAATGAGCAATCCCATCGGCGTCATCGGGTTCGACCACATCGTGCTGCGGGTCCGGGACAAGGACCGGATGCTGGGCTTCTACGTGGGCGTGCTTGGGCTTTCGGTGGATCGGGACCGCCCGGAGCTTGGCCTCACCCACGTGCGGGCCGGGCCGCAGATGATCGACCTGGTGACGCTGGACGGGTCTCTCGGTCGGCGCGGCGGCGAGGGTCCGGCCGCGACCGGCCGCAACCTGGACCACTTCGCCCTGCAGGTGCGCCCGTTCGACGAGGCGGCGATCCGTGCTCACCTGGCGGCGCACGGCGTCGAGGTGGTCGAGGAAGGCCCGCGCTACGGCGCCGACGGGGACGGCTTCTCGCTCTACGTCAAGGACCCCGAGGGCAACGTGGTCGAGCTCAAGGGGCCGTCCGTCTAGGAACCACGAAATACACGAAAGACTTAAAGCGCGATCCTGACGATCTCGGCCTTCGTGGTTCCTAGCCGCGATCACACGGCGGCGATGATCCCCAGGAAGTCTTCGGCCTTCAGCGAAGCGCCGCCCACCAGGGCGCCGCCCACCTCGTCGGCGTGGAGGATCTCGGCGGCGTTGCTGGGCTTCACGGAGCCGCCGTAAAGGATCGGCGGAGCCTTGCCGGCCTCGCCGAACATCTCGACCAAGGTGGCGCGGATGGCCCGGTGGACTTCCTCGATCTCGGGCGTGGTGGGCGTGAGGCCGGTGCCGATGGCCCAGACCGGCTCGTAGGCCACCGAGAACGCCTTGCCGGCCAGGTCGGCGGGCAGCGAGCCCCTCACCTGCCCGGTCACGACGGCCAGGGCCTCGCCGGCCTTGCGCTGGTCGAGGGTCTCGCCGACGCAGACGATGGGCTCCAGGCCGGCGCGCAGCGCGGCCAGCGTCTTGGCGGCCACCAGTTCGTCGGTCTCGCCGTAGCCGGCGCGGCGCTCGGAGTGGCCCAGGATCACCAGGCTGGCGCCCGCGTCCTTCACCTGCTCGGCCGCCACGTCGCCGGTGAAGGCGCCCGAGGCCTCGGCGCGGCAATCCTGGCCGCCCACGGCGACCTTGGTGTCCTTCAGCGTCCACGCCATCTGGGCGATCAGGGTCGCCGACGGGCAGATCGCCACGCGGGCGCTCGTGGCCCCCGCCCCGGCCGCCACCGCCTTGGCCTCGGCCAGCGAGGCGGACACCCCGTTCATCTTCCAATTCCCGGCGATCAGGGGCGTAGGCGCGCTCATCGGTCCTCCAGCTTCGCGTAGGGCCCGGCGGTTAAGCCATGCCGCAGCGCCTGTCACGCGCTTGCCGTACGGAAGCCCACTCCATATACCGGCCCGCACGTTCTCCCGGGGAAAGGACCCGAATGCTCGCCGGCGCCCGCAACTTCGCCAAGTCCTGGCCCGCCAAGATCCTGATGGGGGTCCTGGCCGTGAGCTTCATCGGATGGGGCGTGAACCGCACCAGCGGCTCGTTCGTGGCCGGCGACCAGGTCATCAAGGTCGGCTCGCGCACGATCAACTCGGTCGAGTTCAAGACCGAGTACGACAACTACAAGAAGCGCCTGGAGCAGCAGCAGGGCGGCCAGCCGATCAGCGTCGAGCAGGCCCAGCAGGGCAACCTGGACGCCATCGTCCTGAACGGCGTGGCGACCCGCGAGTCGCTGGCCGAGCTGATGTCGCGCATCGGCGTGAGGCCGGGCGACAAGCTGATCCTGGACCAGATCGAGAAGATCCCCGCCTTCTTCGACCCGATCTCGGGCCGCTTCGACAAGAAGACCTTCCAGCAGCGCCTGGGCGAGAACGGCATGACGCCGCAACGCTTCGATGCGGTGCTGCGCGACGAGATGGCGACCCAGCACTGGGCCATGGCCGTGCAGAACGGCCTGATGGCGCCGCGCGCCTATGGCGCCCTGGCCTCGGTCTTCTCGCTGGAAGCGCGCGACCTGGCCTATGTGTCGCTGGGCCCGACGAGCGTGCCGAAGCCGGCCCTGCCGACCGACGCGCAGCTGCAGGCGTTCATCAACGAGAACAAGGCGCAACTGACGCTGCCCGAGATGCGCGTGCTGACGGTCGTGCCGTTCACCCCGCAGGCCGTGGCCGCCAAGCTGGCCAACGCGCCGGTCGATCCGGCCGAGCTGCAGAAGCGCTACAACTTCCGCAAGGACACGCTGTCGAAGCCCGAGGTCCGCACCGTGGTGCAGATCCCGGCCAAGGACGCGGCCACCGCCCAGAAGGTCACCGCCGCCCTGCGCGCCGGCCAGGCCCCGGAAGCGGTCGCCAAGTCGGTGGGCGTGGACGCCGTCACCTTCGCCGACCGGCCGCTGTCGGCGATCTCGGACCGCAAGGTGGGCCAGGCGGCGTTCAAGATGCAGGCCGGCGAAGTCGCCACCGTCCAGGGCGACCTGGGCGTGGCGGTGGTGAAGGTGGTCAACGTCTCGCCGGGCCGCGAGGTCAGCCTCGAGGAAGCCCGCCCGATGCTGGAGGCCGAAATCCGCAAGGACATGCTGGCCGAGAAGGTCTACGCCCAGACCCAGGCCTATGACGACGCCCACCAGGGCGGCTCCAGCCTGGCCGAGTCGGCCCAGAAGGCCGGCGTCTCGGCGACGACCATCGGTCCGATCACGGCCCAGGGCGTCAACGAGCAGGGCGCCCAGCTTCAGGGCCTGCCGCCGAAGATCCTGGAGACCGCCTTCACGCTGCCGGCCGGCGGCGAGAGCGAGATCACCGAGCTGGGCGACGGCGCCTATTTCGCCGTGCGCGTCGAGCGGATCGTGGCCGCCCACGTGCCGCCGCTGGCCGAGATCAAGCCGATGGTCACCCAGGCCTACATGCAGCGCGAAGTGATCAAGGCGCTGGAGGCCAAGGCCGAGTCGATCCGCGCGCGCGTCGCCAAGGGCGAGACCCTGGAAGCCGCCTCGGGCCTGCCGGTCACCCGCCTGCCCGGCCTGTCGCGCCAGGCCGCCAACCAGCATCAGGACCTGGGCCGCGAGGTCCTGGGCCGGACCTTCGCCTCCAAGCAGGGCGAGGTCTGGACGGCGCGGGCGCCGAACGCCCTGATCGTGGGCCGCGTGGAAGGCGTGCACACCGACGCCGGCCCGACGGCCGCGCGGCTGGCCGAGGAAAACCGCGGGGCCCTGGCGCAGGCGATCTTCCGCGAGATGGGCGAGAGCGCCCAGCTCTACGCGCGCACCAAGCTGAAGGCGAAGCTGGACCCGGCCCGGGCCCGCAGCGCCGTGGGCTTCGAACCGATCGCCGACGACAAGAAGGGCGCCGACAAGGGCGCGGCGGAGAAGAAGAAGTGACGTCCGAGCCGCCGTTCGAGGCCTTTCGTTCGACCTACGACGGCGGCGCCCCCCAGGTCGTCTGGACGCGCCTGGTCGACGACCTGGAGACCCCGGTCTCGGCGTACCTGAAGATCGGGCACGGCAAGCCGTACGCGTTCCTGTTCGAGTCCGTCGAGGGCGGCGCCTTCCGCGCCCGCTATTCGATCATCACCCTGAACCCCGACCTCGTCTGGCGCTGCAACGGCGAGCAGGCCGAGATCGCGACGGGCGCCGACATCGCGGCCGAGCGCTTCACGGCCCAGGCGGGCGGGGCCCTGGACAGCCTGCGCGACCTGCTCGCCAAGTCGCGGATCGAGCTGCCGGCCGGCCTGCCGCCGATGGCCGCGGGCGTGTTCGGCGCGCTGGGCTACGACACCATCCGGCTGGTCGAGAAGCTGCCCGACATCAATCCCGACCCGCTGGGCCTTCCCGACGGGGTGCTGGCGCGGCCGTCGATCGTGGCGATCTTCGACGCCATCGCCCAGGAGATCATTCTGGTGACGGCTGTTCGCCCTGAGGGCGCCTCGGCCGCCGACGCGTACGCCGCCGCCCAGGCCCGGTTGCAGGCCGTCGCCGATGATCTGAAGAAGCCCGCCCCGCCGCTCACGGGCAAGGGCGCGCCCCAGCCCGACCGCTTCACCACGCCGGTCAGCCGCGAGGACTACCGGGGCATCGTCGAGCGGGCGAAGGACTACATCCGCGCCGGCGACATCTTCCAGGTGGTGCCCAGCCACCGGTTCCGCGCGCCGTTCGAGCAGGACCCGTTCTCGCTCTACCGGGCGCTGCGCCGCACCAACCCCTCGCCGTTCCTGTTCTACCTGAACTTCGGCGACTTCCAGCTCGCGGGCTCGTCTCCTGAGATCCTGGTGCGGCTGCGCGACGGCAAGATCACCATCCGGCCGATCGCCGGCACCCGCCCGCGCGGCGCGACGCCCGAGGAGGACCGCCGCCTGGAGGAGGAGCTGAAGGCCGATCCCAAGGAGCGGGCCGAGCACCTGATGCTGCTGGACCTGGGCCGCAACGACGTGGGCCGGGTGGCGATGCTGAAGAGCAAGGGCGCCAACGAGCCCGCTCAGCCGAGCCGCGGGCCGCGCGTACGTGTCACCGACAGCTTCTTCATCGAGCGCTATGCCCGTGTGATGCACCTGGTCTCCAACGTCGAGGGCGACGCGCCCGACGGCCTGGACCCGGTGGACGTGGTGATGGCCGCCCTGCCGGCCGGCACGCTCTCGGGCGCGCCGAAGGTGCGGGCGATGGAGATCATCGACGAGCTGGAGATCGAGAAGCGCGGCATGGGCTATGCCGGGGCCGCCGGCTATTTCGGATCGGACGGCTCGGTCGACACCTGCATCATCCTGCGCACGGCCCTCTTCAAGGACGGGACGATGTACGTGCAGGCCGGTGGCGGGGTGGTGGCCGACAGCGACCCCGACGCCGAGTACGACGAGACCCTGCATAAGGCCCGCGCCCTGCGCGACGCCGCCGTGGAGAGCTGGCGCTTCATCTGACCCACGGACAGCCCCGTCGTGGCGGGGCGCTCACGCCGGATCAGACCATGCGCCGCTTCCACCGCACCTTTTCGAGGACAGACGCCCCGGCTCAGCCGCCGGGCGCGCTCTTGGCCACGTGCTGGGTCACGGCCGGCGGGGCCAGCACCGCGACCGTGGCGAAGACCACCGAGGTGATCGCCAGCGCCGTGGCCGCCATCAGGGCCGGCCACATGGGATCCTTGCGCACGGGCGTCGCGAGCAGCGTCCGCGCCCGGGCGACCTCGCCCGCATCCAATGCCGAATCGTTCCGCACCATTCGCCCAGCATCCCGCTTGGCGCGCGTCGTATCAAAGCCTATGGAGCCTGCATCATGATCCTGGTGATCGATAACTACGACAGCTTCACCTACAATCTCGTCCATTACCTGAACGAGCTGGGGGCGGAGACGGTTGTCCATCGCAACGATGCGATCTCCGTCGAAGACGCCCTGGGGCTGCGCCCCGAAGCGGTGCTGCTGTCGCCCGGGCCGTGTACGCCAAATGAAGCCGGCATCTGCCTCGGGCTCATCGGCGCCGCCCCCGAATCCCTGCCAATCCTCGGCGTCTGCCTCGGCCATCAGGCGATCGGCCAGGCGTTTGGCGGCGAAGTCATCCGCGCCCGCGCCCTCATGCATGGGAAGACCAGTCTTATCCATCACACCAACGCAGGTGTGTTCGCAGGACTGAAAAACCCGTTCACGGCGACCCGCTACCACAGCCTTTCGGTGGAAAAGGACGATCTGCCGCAGGTCCTGGAGGTCACGGCGCGCACCGAGGACGGCGAGATCATGGGCATCCGGCACAAGACCCGCCCGATCCACGGCGTGCAGTTCCACCCGGAATCCATCGCCACCGAATGCGGCCACGAACTGCTGGCGAACTTCATGGACCTCGCCGGCGTGAAGCGCCTGGCCCAGGTCTGATCCGCCCGCCATGTCCGACGCCTTCAAGCCGCTTCTCTCGCGACTGGCCGACGGCGGCACGCTGTCGGAGGACGACGCCGGGGAGTTCTTCGCCGCCTGCCTGCGCGGCGAGCCCACGCCGGCCCAGGTGGGCGCCGCGCTGACCGCCATGCGGATGCGCGGCGAGACCCTGGGCGAGATCACCGCCTGCGCGCGCGCCATGCGCAAGGCCGCCATCCACCTGGAGCCGCCCTACCCGACCATCGACGTCTGCGGAACCGGCGGCGACGGCCTGCACACCTTCAACATCTCGACCGCCGTCGGCTTCGTCGCCGCGGGCGGGGGCCTGAAGGTCGCCAAGCACGGCAATCGGGCGCTGTCGTCCAAGTCGGGCGGCGCGGACGTGCTGTCCGAGCTGGGCGTGGCGATCGACGCCGGGGCCGAGCGCCAGCTTCGCGCACTGGACGAGGCCGGCATCTGCTTCCTCTACGCGCCGGCCCATCACGGGGCGATGCGCCACGTCTCGCCGATCCGCGGCGAGCTGGGCTTCCGGACCATCTTCAACCTGCTGGGCCCGCTGACCAATCCGGCGGGCGCCAAACGGCAGGTGGTGGGTGTGTTCGCCGAGCGCTGGGTCGCGCCGCTGGCCCAGGTGCTGGGCGCGCTGGGTTCGGAGCGGGCCTGGGTGGTGCACGGCGGCGGCATGGACGAGATGTCCACCACCGGCGAGACCAGCGTTGCGGAGTTCCGCGAGGGCCAGGTGCGGCTGTTCACCGTGACGCCCGAGGCGGTGGGCCTGAAGCGCGCGGCGCTCGCCGACCTGACCGGCGGCACGCCCGCCCAGAACGCCGAGGCCCTGCGCCGCCTGCTGCAGGGCGAGCCGGGCGCCTATCGCGACGTGGTGCTGCTGAACGCGGCGGCGGCGTTCCTAGTGGGCGAGAAGGTCGAGACCTTGCGAGAGGGCGTCGAGCTGGCCGGCCAGGTCATCGACGACGGCCGTGCGCAGCGGTCGCTCGACAAGCTGGTGGAGATCGCCGGCGCATGACCCTTCTTCGCCAAGGCTTCGAAGGGCTGGGCTCCGCGCCGGTCCTGCGAAGCTCCGACAGGAGCGCAGCAGGATGAGCGACATCCTGGACAAGATCGCCGCCTACAAGCGCGACGAGGTGGCCGAGCGGAAGGCGGCGCGCGCCAGCGTATCCACGGCCGGCGTCTCGCCGCCCCGGGGCTTCCGGGCGGCGCTGGAACGGGCCCACGGGCCGGGGCGGCTGGCGCTGATCGCCGAGATCAAGAAGGCCTCGCCGTCCAAGGGGCTGATCCGGGCCGATTTCGATCCTCCGGCGCTGGCCAGGGCCTATGAGGCCGGCGGCGCGGCGTGCCTCTCGGTGCTGACCGACACGCCCAGCTTCCAGGGCGCCGACGGCTTCCTGACCGCCGCGCGCGACGCGGTGGCCCTGCCCTGCATCCGCAAGGACTTCCTGGTCGATCCCTGGCAGGTGGCCGAGAGCCGGGCGCTGGGGGCGGACGCGATCCTGGTGATCCTGGCCATGGTGGACGACGCCCTGGCCGCCGAGCTGATGAGCGAGGCCCGGCGGCTGGGCATGGACGCCCTGGTCGAGGTCCACGACGAGGCCGAGATGGCGCGCGCCGCAAAGCTTGGGGCGGACCTCGTCGGCGTGAACAACCGCGACCTGCGGACCTTCACGGTGGACCTGGCGAACACCGAACGGCTGGCCGCGGCCGCGCCGGCCGATGCGCTGCTGGTCACCGAGAGCGGCATCTTCACCGCCGCCGACGCCGCGCGCCTGGAGCGCTCGGGGGCGAAGGCCATGCTGGTGGGCGAAAGCCTGATGCGCCAGGACGACGTGGCCGCCGCCACCCGCACCCTGCTCGGCGCTTAACGTTCCGACTCAGCGAGTCGGCCCTTCAGCGCGCGCTTCGAAGCTAGGCGATTGGATTCTCTCCGCTTTCGCCGCGGCGCGCGTGTAACTTGACATTAATACGGAACACCTAGAGAACATCCACAGACGTTTGTGATTTGTTCTTCGAGGACCCGCAATGCTCACGCGCAAGCAACATGAACTGCTCATGTTCATCCACGAGCGGATCAAGGAAACCGGCGTCTCCCCGTCGTTCGACGAGATGAAGGAGGCCCTGGACCTCGCCTCGAAGTCCGGCATCCACCGGCTGATCACCGCGCTGGAAGAGCGCGGGTTCCTGCGCCGCCTGCCCCACCGGGCCCGGGCGCTGGAGGTGGTGAAGCTGCCGCAGCAGGCCACCGCCGCCGCCCCACCCAAGGGCCGCGCGCCGTTCAAGCCCCAGTTCGTCGAGGCCGGCGCCGCCGTGCCCGCGGCCGCGAACGACACCCGGGAATTGCCCATCTTGGGCCGCATCGCCGCCGGCACGCCCATCGAGGCGATCCAGCAGGAGCGCGACCGGATCCCGGTGCCCGAGACCATCCTGGGCGCGGGCGAGCACTTCGTCCTGGAGATCGCCGGGGACTCGATGATCAACGCCGGCATCCTGGACGGCGACTTCGTGGTCATCCGGCGCACCGACAGCGCGGTGTCGGGCGACATCGTCGTGGCCCTGGTCGACGGCGAGGAAGCCACCCTGAAGCGCCTGCGCAAGAAGGGCGCGTCCATCGCCCTGGAGGCCGCCAACCCGGCCTACGAGACCCGCATCTTCGGCCCGGACCGCGTGTCGGTGCAGGGCAAGCTGGTGGGCCTGATCCGCCGGTATCACTAGGAACTGCGTTCAATACCGCTCATCCCGGCGAATGCCGGGACCCAGATGGGAAGGCTGAATGTGGGCTCTAGGAGCTCAGCGGCTTTCCAATCAGCGCCCAAGGCCACCAGATCTGGGTCCCGGCATTCGCCGGGATGAGCGGTGGATTTGCTGAGCTCCAATCAAGGCCGCCGCACAGCGATCCAGGCGCCGCGTCGAATGCCGCGCCGCGCCGGGCGACTCGACGCCGACGCGAGGGCCGTTCCCTCTTGAAGAACAGCCGGCGCCTCCGGACTGCGCGCAGGACGACCCGGAACGGGCGCCTCGCTGCGGGCAGGCCGAAATTCATGGGCTGCTGAACAGCCGCAGCTGTTGATTCCGCCAGCCGAGTGGCCGACACAGCCGGCGGACGCGCCACGGGCATGGCGGCGCTTGTCATGTTCGGAGCCGGCGGTTGAACGCCATCGTACGCATCGCGCTGTCACGTCCCTACACCTTCATCGTGATGGCGGTGCTGATCGTGATCTTCGGCGTCGCGTCGGCGCTGCGGATGCCCACCGACATCTTCCCCGAGATCCGGGTGCCGGTGATCGGCGTCGCCTTCACTTACGCGGGCCTTTCGCCGGAGGAGATGGCGGGCCGGATCGTCACGCCCTACGAGCGCTTCCTCGGCAACACCGTCAACGACATCGACCACATCGAGAGCCAATCCCTGCCCGGCCTGGCCATCGTGAAGGTCTATCTGCAGCCGGACGCCGACATCCGCCTGGCGACGGCCCAGGTCACGTCCACGTCGCAGACCGCCGTGCGGCAGATGCCGGCCGGCACCAATCCGCCGCTGGTGGTCAACTACAGCGCCGCGACCGTGCCGATCATCCAGCTCGCGCTCTCTGGCGAAGGGATCTCGGAACAGAAGCTGGGCGACGTGGGCCAGACCGTGGTGCGGCCAGCGCTGGTGAGCGTGCCGGGCTTCGCCTCACCCAACCCGTATGGCGGCCGCAACCGCCAGGTCCAGATCGACCTCGACCCCGAGGCGCTGCGGGCGCGCGGGCTGTCGGCCACCGACGTCACCAATGCGCTGGCGGCCCAGAACCAGATCCTGCCCGTGGGCCAGGTGAAGATCGGAACGTACCAGTACGTCGTGAAGCTGAACAACTCGGCCGACACCATCGAGGCGCTGAACGACCTGCCGGTGAAGACCGTGAACGGCGCGACGATCCTGATGCGCGACATCGGCCACGTGCGCGACGGCTCCTCGCCGCAGACCAACATCGTCCACGTGGACGGCGGCCGCGCGGCGCTGATGACCGTGCTCAAGAACGGCCGCGCCTCGACCCTGGCCATCGTCCAGGGCGTCAAGGATCGGCTCGGCCCGCTGCGGGAGAACCTGCCCGACGGCTTCAAGATCACGCCCCTGAACGACCAGTCGACGTTCGTGAAGAGCGCGGTCTCGGGCGTGGTGCGCGAAGGCGCCATCGCCGCGGCCCTGACCAGCCTGATGATCCTGCTGTTCCTGGGGAGCTGGCGCTCGACCCTGATCATCGCCACCTCGATCCCGCTGGCCGTGCTGGCGGCGATCGCGGCGCTGTCGGCCTTCGGCCAGACGCTCAACATCATGACGCTGGGCGGCCTCGCGCTGGCCGTGGGCATCCTGGTCGACGACGCAACGGTGACCATCGAGAACATCAACTGGCACCTGGAGCAGGGCAAGGACGTCCGCACGGCCATCCTAGACGGCGCCAATCAGATCGTGACGCCGGCCTTCGTCTCGCTGCTGTGCATCTGCATCGTCTTCGTGCCGATGTTCCTGCTGAAGGGCGTGGCCGGCTTCCTGTTCGTGCCGATGGCGGAGGCGGTGGTCTTCGCGATGATCGCCTCGTTCATCCTGTCGCGGACGCTGGTGCCGACGCTGGCCATGTACCTGCTGCGCTCGCATGCGGAGACCCACGACACGCCGGCGCGCAATCCGTTCGTCCGTCTCCAGCGCCGGTTCGAGCGCGGCTTCAACCGGCTGCGTGAGGGCTATCGCGACCTGCTGACTCGGGCGATGGGCGCGCGGCGCGTGTTCGTGGCGGGCTTCCTGGCCGTGCTGCTGCTGTCGTTCGGCCTGACGCCGTTCCTGGGGAGCGACTTCTTCCCGTCGGTGGATTCCGGGCACATGACGATCCACGTTCGCGCGCCACCGGGCACGCGGCTGGAGGAGACATCGCTGCAGTTCGGCCAGATCGCGGCCGTGATCCGCGAAATCATCCCGCCCAGCGAGATCGCCTCGATCATCGACAACATCGGCGTCGCCAACAGCCCGCTGAACACGGTCTACAGCAACTCCGGCACCATCGGCCCGCAGGACGGCGACCTGTTCGTCAGCCTCAAGGAAGGCCACGCGCCGACGGCGCGGTACGTGGAGACCCTGCGGCGCGAGCTGCCGAAGCGGTTCCCCGGCACGACCTTCGCCTTCCTGCCCGCGGACATCGTCAGCCAGATCCTGAACTTCGGCGCCCCCGCCCCCATCGACCTGCAGATCTCGGGCCCGCGCGGCCCCGAGAACCGCGCCTACGCCATGGCGCTCTATCGCAGGATCCGCGAGGTGCCGGGCCTCGCCGACGTGCGCATCCAGCAGCCCCAGGGCCTGCCGCAATTGCGCGTGGAGGTCGACCGCACCCGCATCGCCCAGCAGGGCCTGACCGAGCGCGACGTGACCAATAGCCTGGTGACGTCGCTGGCCGGCAGCTCCCAGGGCCAGCCGACCTTCTGGCTCAACCCGCAGAACGGGGTGTCGTACCCCATCGTGGTGCAGACGCCGGAGTACCGGATCGACAGCCTCTCCGGGCTGGAGGGCGTGCCGATCAACGGAGCGGGGAACAGCCAGGCCCAGGTGCTGGGCGGCCTGGGGACCATCACCCGTTCGACGGCCCCGGCGCTGGTCAGCCACTACGACATCCAGCCCGTCATCGACATCTACGCCACGCCGCAGGGCCGCGACCTGGGCGCCGTGACGCGAGATATCCGCAAGATCCTCAAGGAGGCCGCCAAGGACCGGCCGAAGGGCGCGATCATCAACCTGCGCGGCCAGATGGTGACGATGAACACGGCTTTCGGCGGCCTCTTCCTCGGCCTCGCCGCGGCGATCGTGCTGATCTACCTGCTGATCGTCGTGAACTTCCAGTCGTGGCTGGACCCGTTCGTGATCGTCAACGCCCTGCCCGCCGCGCTGGCCGGGATCGTCTGGATCCTGTTCGCCACCGGCACGACGCTGTCGGTGCCGGCGCTGACCGGGGCGATCATGTGCATGGGCGTGGCGACGGCCAATTCGATCCTGGTGGTCAGTTTCGCGCGCGAGCGGCTGGCCGCCACGGGCGACGCGATCGGCGCGGCTATCGAGGCCGGCTTCACCCGCTTCCGCCCGGTTATCATGACGGCGCTGGCCATGATCATCGGCATGTCGCCCATGGCGCTGGGGCTGGGCGAAGGCGGCGAGCAGAACGCGCCGCTGGGCCGCGCGGTGATCGGCGGGCTGGTCTTCGCCACGGTCGCCACCCTCATCTTCGTGCCTGTCGTGTTCAGCCTGGTCCACGAGCGCGCGCACCGACGCGCGCCGGAACCGTCAGGGCTGGTCGGCGGAGAATCCCATGCCTGATCCGTACGTCCCGCCTTCCCCAGGCGCTCCCCAGGGCTCCGCGCGCCGGCTGAAGCTGATCGGCCTCGTCCTCGCGGTCGCCGCCGTGGTGGTGGTCGCCGTCGGCCTGTTCAACCGGGTGAGCGCCGGCCGTAGGCTCGCGGCCCAGGCCAAGGCCGACGCGGTCCAGACCGTCCGGCTCGCCAAGATCGACGGCGGCGGCGAGCGGACCCTGGTCCTGCCCGGCGAGTTGCAGGCCGAATCCACGGCCGAGATCCATGCGCGGGTCGGCGGCTACTTGAAGCGCTGGTACGTCGACATCGGCGCACCGGTGAAGGCCGGCCAGGTGCTGGCCGAGATCGATACGCCCGAGCTCGACCAGCAGGTGGCGCAGGCCCGCGCCGACCTCTCCACCGCACGGGCCAACGAGGCCCTGTCGCGGAAGACCTCGCAGCGCTGGGCCGAGCTGCTCGCCAAGGGTTTCGTCTCCAACCAGGCGGCCGACGAGAAGGCCGGCGACCTGGCCGCCAAGAGCGCCATCGCCAACTCGGCCCAGGCGAACCTGAACCGCCTGACGGCGACACAGGGCTTCAAGCGTATCACCGCGCCCTTCGCCGGCGTGGTCACCGCGCGGGGAACCGACGTGGGCGCCCTGGTGGCGGCTGGCGGCGGCGAGCCGCTGTTCTCCATCGCCGACCCGCGGCGGCTGCGGATCTACGTCCGCGTGCCGCAGACCTATTCCGGCCTGCTGGCGCGCGGCGCGGCGGCGGACGTGACGGTCCCCGAGTATCCCGGCGAGACCTTCCCCGCGACGGTGACGGCCGACGCCCAGGCGGTGGGCGCCCAGACCGGCGCGGTGCTGATGGAGCTCCAGCTCGACAACGCCGCGGGCCGCCTGACCTCGGGCGCCTACGCCCAGGTGGCGTTCAAGCTGCCGGCGACCTCGGCCGTCGCGCGGCTGCCGGCCACGGCGCTGCAGTTCCGCCGCAACGGCCCGGTCGTGGCGATCGCGGGGCCGGACGGCCGCGTGCAGGTGCGCCCCGTGACCATCGCCCGCGACCTGGGCTCCAGCGTGGAAATCTCGTCGGGCGTCGCGCCCACCGATCGCGTCATCGACAACCCGCCGGAGTCGCTGGCCGCCGGCGACGCGGTGCGGATCGCCACGCCAGCGCGCAAGACCGGCGGCTGACCCGCCTCAGGCAGGGACGAACACGAAGTCGACCAGGAACACCCGCTCGCCGCGGCCGTGGCGGGCGGTCGCCATCAGCGCATCCAGGCTGTCGAAGCCCCCTTCCCGCGCCATCGCCTCGGTAACGTCGGCGAGATCGATCTCCTGAAGACGAGTGATCTCGACGTGGCCGTCCAGCAGCGGGTAGCGGCCGCCGACCTTCACGCGCGGGGTCAGCCAGATGCGCACGCTCGTGGTGATCTCGCCGGAGCGGACGCGAGCGCGCAGCGGCTTGGCGAACATCATCGCGGGTCGTAGCCCCAAGTCCACGGACGGCGGCCGCGCGCGTCCTGCGCCCAGACGATGCGCCAGCCGGCGCCGTTCCGATGGAGCTCGGCCGAGCCGCCGCGGGCGAAGTCGTCTCCGGTCAGCACCAGGGGCGCGGCGCAGCTCTCGGGCCGGAAGTCGTTACGCAGCACCACGATGTCGGCGCCAGCGCAGAGGGCCTCCAGCCGACCCTCCTTGAGCGGGCGGCGCAGGTTCCAGGCGGCGGCCAGGCGGATCGGCGCGCGGGGGCCGGGCGCACAGCTCCAATGATCGCAGTCGAAGCGGGCGTCGCGATCCGCCTCGGTCTCCAGGGGCGTCAGGCCCCGGCGGCGCGACCAAAGCTCGGCGCCGAACAGCTTCACGTCGGGCCGCAGGAGCACGGCGTCCTTTCCCTCGCGGACCGCGACGGCGGCGCCGTCGGCCGAGATCCAGGCCTCGGGCGCGGGCGGGCGCGGCGCCCAGAGGATCGCCAGCGTGAACGGCAGGCCCGCCCAGCGCAACTTGCCCCGCCACAGGCAGGTGAACAGCAGGCCCAGGAAGCTGACCGGCAGCACCCAATCGGGGGCGCTGGCGATGACCACCTGGGAGGCCGGCGCGGCGGCGGCCACGGCGGCGATGCGGTTCATCAGGCCGATGGACCAGCCGGCCACCTCCAGCGGCGCCTGGCCGAGGCCCAGCGGCGTCAGGGCCGCGCCGAGGGCGAGGCCGGGCATCATCAAGAACGAGGAAATCGGCGCGACCGCCAGGTTGGCGAACAGGCCCCAGGTGGACACCCGGTTGAAGTGCTGGATGGCGAACGGCCCGGTGGCGAGACCGGCCACGAAGCTGACGGCCAGGCTGGCGGCGGTCCAGGTCATCGCGGCCTGGACGAAACGGATCGGCCAGGGGACCTCGATCTCCTTCACCGGCTGCGGCCAGATCTCGGCGAGCGCGACCAGGGCGGCGGTGGCGGCGAACGACATCTGGAAGCCGGGCTCGGTGACCGCCTCGGGCTGCAGCAGGAGCACGCCCATGGCCGCGAGGGCCAGCGCATGCAGGCTGATGGCCTGGCGGTCGACGAGGATGGCGGCGAAGGCCACGGCGGCGGTGATGGCGGCCCGCTCGGCCGGCGGCGGCGCGCCGGAGAGCAGGAGGTAGCCGCCCACCGCGGCCAGGCCCACCAGGGCGGCGGCCTTCTTGCCGGGGACGCGCAGCGCCAGCCACGGCCAGGCGGCCACCGCGAGGCGCGCGAAGGCGAAAGCGAAGCCGCCGACGATGGCCATGTGCAGGCCGCTGATGGAGATGATGTGCGCCAGGCCCGCGGCGCGCAGGTTGTCGACCTGCTCGCGCGGGATGAAGGCCTCGTGGCCCGTGGTCATGGCGGCGGCGAGCCCGCCGGTCTCCGGGCCCAGCGCCGCGACGATGCGCTCGGTCAGCGCCCAGCGCGCGGCGTTGACCGCCATGGTCACACGCAGGCGCCAGGGCGCGGGCTGATCGGCCGCCATGGGTTCGGGCTCGCGCAGCGCCAGGCCGACGGCGCCCACGCTCTCGAACCAGGCGTCGCGGGCGAAGTCGTAGGCGCCGGGGCTGGCGGGCGGCGGCGGCGGATTGACGATGGCCAGCAGGCGCACCGCCTCGCCGGGCTTCGGCAGCGGCATGCCGGGGCGCAGCGTCACCCGCGTTCGGATCGGGGTGTCGCGCGGCGCCCAGTCGCCGATGCGGATGGGCGCAAGCAGCAGGCGCTGGCCGCTCTCGCCCGGCGAGGCGACATCGACGACCCAGGCTTCGATGGGTTGCGGCCGGACGCCGGCCTGGGCCACGGGCGCCTTCACCGCCTCGGTGCGCAATTTGGCCACCGCGAAGCCGCCGATGGCGCAGGCGCCGAGCGCGAGCGCCATGGTGGTCCAGCGCCAGGCGCTCCAACGGATGGCGGCGAGCAGGATGATCGCCAAGGGCAGCAGCGCCCAGGCCACCCAGGCCTGGGGCTCGCGCAGGAGGCCGAAGTAGGCCGCGCAGCCGCAACCGAAGGCGACGGGGGTCCAGAGCGTCCAGCGGTCGGCCTGGGCCTCGGCCTGGTCGGCCAGCCAGGCGCCGATCCTCGGCCGCGTCCTGCCCGCCAGCGCGAACGGCGCCTCGGAAGTCCCTACGCTCACGCGGTCCCCGTCCCCACCCGAAACGGCGCGCAGATTGCAACAATCGCGGCGGAGAGGCCATGTCGGCCTCGTGGGGATAGTAAGATGTTTCGTTTTGCGACGTTCGCGGCCGCTGCGGCCGCCACGCTGGCGCTGGCTGCGCCGGCTTCCGCCGCCGTCACCTTCAATTTCGGGGGCTCCAACACCACCCTGGCCACGGGCGCGGCCCTGACCCAGACCCAGTCGGGCATCACGGTCTCGGCGACCGGCTACAGCTTCGCCTCCAGCCCGACCACATTCCAGAGCCTGATGGACGGCCAGAACGCCGCCGACGTGCTGGCGCAGCTGACCGCCAAGCAGATCCGCCGCGAAGCGACGGGCATCGGCGTCTGCTGGGCCGGCGAGGCCGCCAACCAGTGCAACCAGGTCGACGCCGACGGCACCAACGAGCTGCTGCGCATCACGGTCTCGCAAGGCGTGTCGATGCTGACCGCCACCTTCGACCGCGTCGACAACAACGACACCCTGAAGCTCTACGGCGTCACCATGGACGGCAAGCTGCAGTGGCTGGGCTATGGCGGCATCTTCGACGGCCCCGGCACCACCATGGGCGTCAACAGCCCCGGCGGCGGCTGGTGGGTCAGCGGCACGGGCGACGATCAAGTCTACACCGTCGCGCTCAACACGGGGACCTACAAGGAGTTCTGGTTCGGCAACAACAACGACTCGGCCGACGGCTACCGGCTGGATGCGATCAGCCTGACGCCGGTCCCGGAACCGGCCACCTGGGCCCTGATGATCGCGGGCTTCGGCATGGCCGGCGCGACCCTGCGCCGCCGCCGCACGGCGCTCGCCTAGGTTTCAGTACCAGTCTGCGTAAGCGTACCCAGTAAGCGTCCAGTACCGCGTTCCAGTTCAAGCGTACCCACGCCGCCGCGCCTCCCCGAGGGCGCGGCGGCGTTTCCTTTTCGGGGCGCCGTGGTAAGAGGCCGCCCCCATAGGCCGCCCTGCAGATCCTCCGATGACCGACCGTCCCGTCCGCACCCGCATCGCCCCCTCGCCCACCGGCATGATGCACATCGGCACGGCCCGTACCGCGCTGTTCAACTTCCTCTATGCGCGCCACACGGGCGGCCAGTTCCTGATCCGCATCGAGGACACCGACCGCGAGCGCTCGACCGAGGCCAATGTCGAGGTGATCTTCGAGGGCATGCGCTGGCTGGGCCTGGAGCCCGACGAGACGCCGGTGTTCCAGTTCGCCCGCGCCGACCGCCACCGCGAGGTGGTGGCCGAGATGCTGGCGCGCGGCGAGGCCTATCGCGACTACATGACCGCCGAGGAGCTGGAGGCCGAGCGCGAGGCCGCTCGCGCCGAGGGCCGCGTGGTGCGCTCGCCGTGGCGCGACGCCGATCCGTCAACCTGGCCCGACCGCCCCTACGCCATCCGCCTGAAGAGCCCGCTCGACGGCGAGACGATCGTCGCCGACGCGGTGAAGGGCGACGTGAAGTTCCAGAACGCCGGCCTGGACGACCTGATCCTGCTGCGCTCGGACGGCAACCCGACCTACAACCTGGCCGTCGTGGTGGACGACCACGACATGGGGATCACCCATGTGATCCGCGGCGACGACCACCTGAACAACGCCGCCCGCCAGACGATCATCTACAAGGCGCTGGACTGGGAGGTCCCGGTCTGGGCGCACCTGCCGCTGATCCACGGGCCGGACGGGGCGAAGCTGTCGAAGCGCCACGGCGCCCAGGCGGTCAGCGAGTTCGACGACATGGGCTACCTGCCCGAGACGATGCGCAACTACCTGGCCAAGCTGGGCTGGGGCCACGGCGACGACGAGATCTTCTCGGACGCCCAGGCGATCGCCTGGTTCGACATCATCGACGTGGTGAGCGCGCCGGCCCGCCTGGACTGGGCGAAGCTGAACCACCTCAACAACCACTACATCCGGCTGGCCGAGCCCAAGCGCCTGGCCGACCTGGTGGCGAAGATCCTGAATAGCCGCGACGTGACGCTGCGCCAGGGCGACGAGGCGCTGATCGAGCGGACGATCCCGTTCGTGCGCGACGGCGCCAAGACCACGCTGGAGCTGGCCGACGCGGTGCTGTTCGTGCTGAAGACCCGGCCGCTGGAGCTGCCCGAGAAGACCGTGGCCCAGCTGGCCGAAAACGAGCTGCGCGAGCGGTTCGTGCGGCTGCGCGCTGCGCTTGCGAACGTGGCCGGCTGGGGCGTCCCTGCCCTAGAGGCAGCGCTCAAGCAGTTCGCCGAGTCCGAGGGCGTCGGGCTCGGGAAATTCGGTCCGCAACTGCGGTCGATCCTCTCGGGCGGCGCGCCCGCTCCGGACCTCGCCGGCGCGATGACCGCGCTGGGCCGCGACGAGAGCCTCGGCCGCATCGACGACGCGCTTTCCCTCGGTTCGTAAAGGGTATAAGCGCCCCAACAGTTGTTTCATCTCGCAGCCGCGAAGGGGGTCATATGGCCGATACGGCGAAGTTCGAAATCGACGGCAAGTCGGTCAGCCTGCCGGTGCAGCGTGGCACCGATGGCCCGCCGGTGGTGGACATCCGCAAGCTCTACGCGGAAGCCGATGTCTTCACCTATGACCCGGGCTTCACCTCGACGGCCTCTTGCGAGAGCAAGATCACCTTCATCGACGGCGACAAGGGCGTGCTGCTGCACCGCGGCTACCCGATCGACCAGCTGGCCGAGAAGTCGAGCTTCCTCGAGGTCTGCTACCTGCTGCTGCACGGCGAACTGCCGACCGCCAGCGAGTTCGCCGAGTTCGACAAGAACATCACGTACCACACGATGGTGCATGAGCAGTTCGACCGCTTCTTCCAGGGCTTCCGGCGCGACGCCCACCCGATGGCGATCATGTGCGGCGCGGTCGGCGCCATGTCGGCGTTCTACCACGACAGCACCGACATCGATGACCCGGAACAGCGGATGATCTCCGCCCACCGGCTGATCGCCAAGATGCCGACCATCGCGGCGCGGGCGTTCAAGTACTCGCGCGGCCAGCCGTTCGTGTACCCGCGCAACGACCTGTCGTACGCCGAGAACTTCCTGCGCATGTGCTTCTCGGTCCCGGCCGAGGACTGGAAGCCGAACCCGGTCCTGACCAAGGCCATGGACCGCATCTTCATCCTGCACGCCGACCACGAGCAGAACGCGTCGACCTCGACCGTCCGCCTCGCCGGCTCGTCGGGCGCCAATCCGTTCGCCTGCATCGCGGCCGGCATCGCCTCGCTCTGGGGCCCGAAGCACGGCGGCGCGAACGAAGAAGCGCTCAACATGCTGAAGGAGATCGGCTCGGTGGACCGCATCCCCGAGTTCGTCCAGGGCGTGAAGGACCGGCGCTACCTGCTGATGGGCTTCGGCCACCGGGTCTACAAGAACTACGACCCGCGCGCGAAGGTGATGCAGCAGGCCTGCCACGAGGTGCTGGCGGAAGTCGGCCACGGCGACGACCCGCTGCTGAAGGTCGCCATGGAGCTCGAGAAGATCGCGCTCAGCGACGAGTTCTTCATCGAGCGCAAGCTGTACCCGAACGTCGACTTCTACTCGGGCATCACGCTGCGCGCCCTGGGCTTCCCGCCCGAGATGTTCACCGTGCTGTTCGCCCTGGCCCGCACGGTGGGCTGGATCTCGCAGTGGAAGGAAATGATCGAGGATCCGTCGCAGAAGATCGGCCGTCCGCGCCAGATCTACACGGGCGCCCCGCTGCGCGACTATTCCGCGATCGAAAAGCGCTAGGGCGGAACGCCGTTCGCCGAACGATTGCGCCGAGCGCAAAGACTCCTAAGGATGGTCGGGCCGAGCCAATCTGGCCCGGCCATCCCCGGGAGGCCTGCCATGCCGGTCATGGCCATCTACGAGCGCCAAGACGTCTCGTCGGAACTCTACAACCAGTATCGTGAGCTCGTGCCCCTGGACGCCGCCCCGCCCGGCGCGCTGGTCCATGCCTATGCCCGCGAAGGCTCGGGCTTCGTGACCGTCGACCTGTGGGAGACCCGCGCGTCGCTGGACCGCTTCATCGCCCAGCGCGTGAAGCCGGCTTGCAGGACGCTCGGAGTCGAGTTCGTGGCGCCCAGGATCCTCGAGGTCGAGACCTTCCGCGCGACGCCCGGCGCGACCGTGCAGAAGCACCTGCTGCCGTTCGAGGAGTTGGCGACGGCCTAGGGTCTGGCGCCACCCGTTGCGGTCCTGAATCAAGTGGCGTTACCTCCGTGATTGCGCGCGAGCGCGGCCGGGGGCGGGAAATGCAGGATTCACATGCGACGGGCGCGCCAGCGCCCGAGAGGGCGGCGTTGCTGATCCGCCTGCTCCTCGGGACGCTCTTCATCGCGCATCTCTATTGGAAGCTCATGATCTTCCCGGGCGGGCTGGAAGCCTGGTGGGGCAACCTGATCGGAGCGGGATATCCGGCGTTTGTGCCAGCCTACGTCCTGTCGGCGGAGCTCGCGGGCGCCCTGCTTCTGATCCCGGGGGTGCTGACCAGATACGTCGCGCTCTACGCCATGCCGATGATGGTGGGTGCGGCGCACTTCTGGATCGTGCGAAAAGGCTTCTTCTTCACGAAGGCCGGAGCCGAATTGCCGCTCGTCTGGCTGGCGCTTCTCGGCGTCCAGGCCATCGCCGGGGACGGCCCTTTCGCCGCGGTCCGCTCGCCGGATCCGCGACGTGTGCTGGGCTTGCTGAGGCCCCGCGGCGGATCCTAGCGGCCCACCAGGCCCAGGATCGCGTCGGCCGCGGCCTCGCTAGGGTCCGGGCCGCCGCGGCCCATCTTCAAGAGCGCCTCCGACTGCCGCTCGACCTGGCGGCGGCGCAGGGCCTCGTCGTCCAGGCGCAGGGCGACCTCACGCGCCAGGGCGGGGCCGTTGCAGTCGTCCTGGATCATCTCGGGCGCCACGAAGTCCTTCGCGGCGATATTGAACAACGTGACCCACTTCGTGCGGATCAACCGCTTGAGGATGGCGTAGGTCACCGGGGCCAGGCGGTAGCCCACCACGATCGGGACGCCGGCCACGGCCAGTTCGGTGGTCACAGTGCCCGAACAGGCCAGGGCCACCGTGGCGGCCTTCATCGCGTCGCGCTTGGCGCCCTCGCCTTCCACCACATGCGCGCGGTGCGGCCAGCCGGCGACCCGCGATTTCACCAGATCGGCGACGGTGGGCGCGGCAGGCACGACCACGTGCAGGCCGGGCCGTTCGGCTTTCAGGCGGTGCACCCCGTCCTCGAAGGCCGGCATGACGCGCTCGATCTCCGACGGTCGGCTGCCCGGCAGGACCAGCAGGATCGGATCGTCGGCCCCGGCTCCGATCTGGGCGCGCAGGCGGGTCGGGTCGGCCGCCGAGAAGTCGAGGGCCAGGGTGGAGTCGCCCACGAAGACGGTGGGCACGCCTTCCTTCTCGAACAGCGGCGCGTCGAAGGCGTGGATCGTGAGCAGGAGGTCGAAGGCCTGGGCGGCCGTGCGCGCGCGCTCCGGCCGCGAGGCCCAGACCTGCGGCGCGACGTACTTCACCAGCGGCAGCTTCGGATCGTGGCGGCGCAGGCGCTGGGCGACGCGCAGGGTGAAGCCCCAGGAGTCGATCAGCACCGCGACGTCGGGGTTCTCACGGGCCGCCAGGGCCGCGGCCTGGTCGGCGCGACGCACGACCTTGCGCCAGGCCAGCAACCCCTCCAGCAGGCCGAAGATCGAAAGGTCGGCGATGTCGAAGGGGCTCTCCACGCCCTCGGCGCGCATCTTCGCCCCGCCCACGCCCACGAAGCGAACGCCTTCGCCCAGCCGGCGGCGCAGCGCCCGAGCCAGGCCGGCCCCGCGGTCGTCGCCCGAGGCCTCGGCCGCCACCAGCATCACGGTGAGCGGCCGCCCGCTCATGGAGCTTCCGGCTCGACGCCCAGGATGAAGACGCCGAGCTCGTCGGCCAGCTCGATCACCGCCTCGCGGTCGAGCACCAGCAGGCGTCCCGCCTCGCCCACGATGCCGGCCAGGCCGGCGCGCGCCACGCCCTGGACGGTGGCCAGGCCGATGGTGGGCAGGTCGACGCGGGTCTCCTGGATCGGCTTGGGCGCCTTGGCCAGCACGCCCAGGCCCGCGCCCGGCGCGCCGCGCAGGTGGGCCGGCAGTTCGGCGACCCGCTTCAGGAGCGCGTCGGTGCCCTCCTGAGCCTCTACGGCCAGGACGAGGCCATGGGCGACCACGGCGGCCTGGCCGACGTCCAGCGCGCCGATGGCGCGGGCGACCTTCAGCGCCTGGCGCGCATCGGCCAGGTCGTCCTCGGAGGGCGCGCGCGCGCCCAACAGGCCTGCCGGCAGGGTCAGGTCTTCCATGACGTCGTGGGCGCCCTCGACCTGGAAGCCTTCCTTCTCGAACTCGCCGACCAGCAGGCGCAGCAGCGCGTCGTCGCCCTTGCGGGCCGCGGCGACGGCCTTGGGCAGCACCATCAGGCCGCGCAGGTCGGGCACCAGGCTGGTGAAGTCGGGCCGCGCCACGTTGCCGGCCAGGCAGATCGAGCGGCAGCCCGCCCGCTTCAGCGCCTTGAAGCACTTGCCGAGTTCGGCCAGGCCCACCTCGGCGCCGGCGTAGGGCGACAGGTCCGCGCCCGCGAACCCTTTCAGACGGATCACGAACAGCGGCCGGCCCGAGCGCTCGCAATGCTGGGCGATCTCCACCGGCAGGCCCCCGCCGCCGGCGATCAGGCCGAGCTTCTGCATCGGCCTAGACTTCCCGCTCGGGCAGGCAGAGCGGACGGCTGGCGTCGGAGCGGATGAAGTCGATGATCTCCATCACCTGCGGCGAGGACGCATAGGTCTCGGCTGTGTCCTCCAGGCGCTCCTGGAAGGTGCCTTCGTCGGCGAACAGCAGGCGGTAGGCGGCGCGCAGGGTGTTGATGGTGTCGCGGTCGAAGCCGCGGCGCTTCAGGCCCACGAGGTTCAGGCCCTCGAGGTGGGCATGGTTGCCCCAGACCGAGCCGTAGGGGATCACGTCCTTCACGACGGCCGCCAGGCCGCCGATCATGGCGTGCTTGCCGACGCGGCTGAACTGGTGGACCGCCGCCAGGCCGCCGACGATCACGAAGTCGCCGACGTCGCAGTGGCCGCCGAGCGTGGCCTGCTTGGTGAGGATGACGTTGTCGCCGACCTTGCAGTCGTGCCCCACGTGGGACTCGATCATGTAGAAGCCGTTCGACCCGACGCGCGTGACGCCGCCGCCGTTGACGGTGCCGATGTTCATCGTCGCGTGTTCGCGGATGATGTTGTTGTCGCCGATGACGAGTTCGGTGTCCTCGCCCTTGTAGGCCGTGTGCTGCGGCGGACCGCCCAGGACCGCGAAGGCGTGGACCATGTTGCCGGCGCCCAGGGTCGTCCGGCCCTCGACCACCACGTGCGAGGCCAGCTTCGTGCCGGCGCCGATCTTCACGGACGGGCCGACCACGCAGAACGGGCCGATGCTGACGCCATCGGCGATCTCGGCGCCGTCGGCGACGAGGGCGGTGGGATGGATATCGGGCAAGGGGTTCAGGTCTCCACGACCATGGCGGCGAACTCGGCTTCGGCCGCGACCTTGTCGCCAACAAGGCATTGCCCGGCGAACTTGAAGACGTCGCCGCGGTGACGCACCACCTTCACCGGCATGCGCACCACGTCGCCCGGCCGCACCGGCTGGCGGAAACGGCAGTTGTCGGCCGACATGAAGAAGATCGCCTTGCCGGTGGTGTCCACCTCCAGCGACTTCGACATCAGCACCGCGCCGGTCTGGGCCATGGCCTCGATCAGCAGCACGCCCGGCATCACGGGATAGTCCGGGAAGTGGCCCTGGAAGAAGGGCTCGTTCACGGTCACGCACTTGATGCCGACGATGCTCTCGTTCTGCTTGTACTCCTCGCAGCGGTCCACCAGCAGCATGGGGTACCGGTGCGGGATCCGCTGCAGCACCTCGGTGATGTCGATCTGGCTCGGGTCAGCCCCGGCCGGCGCCTTACGCGTCATTGCTCTCCTCCCGCCCTGCGGTTCGCCATGCGGGCGAGCCACGCGGTCTCCTTCAGCCAATGGCGGATCGGACGTGCGGGCATGCCGCCCCACGTCTCGCCCGCCGGGATGTCCTTCATCACGCCGGCCGCCGCACCCACCCGGGCGCCGGTCCCGATGGTGACGTGGTCGGCGACGCCTGCGCGGCCGCCGAACTGGGCGCCGTCGCCGATCGTCACGCTGCCCGAAATCCCCGTATGTGCGGCCATAACGCAGTTACGTCCCACCCGGACGTTGTGGGCGATCTGCACCAGGTTGTCGATCTTGGTGTTCTCGCCGATCACCGTGTCGTCGAACGCCCCGCGGTCGATGGTGGAGTTGGCGCCGATCGAGACGCCGTCCTGGATGATCACGCGGCCCAGCTGGGGGATGTCGATGAGGCCCTTGGGCCCGGCGGTGGCGCCGAAACCCGGTTCGCCGATGCGCGCGCCGGCCAGCACCTTCACGCGGTCGCCGACCAGGGCGAAGCCGATGGTGACGTTGGGGGCGATGTCGCAGTCGCGCCCGATGGCGACCCCGGGGCCGATCACCGTGTTGGCGCCGATCCGCGTGCCGCGGCCCACCTGGGCGCCGGGGCCGATCGCGACGCCGGGGCCGAGGACGACATCCGCCTCCAGTTTCGCGTCCGCCGCCACCGCCTGGGCGACGCCCGCGCGGGGCCGGTGCAGCCGTTGGGCGGCGAGCGCGTAGGCGCCTTGGGGATTGGCGGCGACAAGCGCGACGCAACCGTCGGGCGCCAGGCTTTCCAGGCCCGGCGGCAGGAAGCAGGCCCCTGCCCGCGCCTCGGCCAGCGCGCCGGCGTATTTGCGGTCGGCGAGGAAGGTGACCGTATCGGGCGCGGCGTGCGCCAGGACGGCGACGCGGGCGATCAGCCGGTCGGCCGCGCCGGCGTCGGCGAGGCTCGCGCCCGCCAGGGTCGCGAGCTCGCCCAGCCGGACGGGCCCCAGGTCCTCGAAGAAGCGCGGATCGGGCATGACTCGCCTTTTAGGCGGACTCGACCCGCACGTCGTCCTACTTGCGCGGCGCGGCGGCGGCCGGCGCAGGCGCGGCGGGGGCCGCGGCCGGACGGGCCTGCTGGTCGAGCCGTTCGCGGTCGAAGGCGAACTGGGTGATCTTGGCGTTCAGCGCCGTAACCACCGCCGGGGTGATGTCGGCCGCCGGGTTGCCCAGGATGATCGAGTTGCGGTTGATCAGCATCGAGCACTGCTTCTGCTGATAGGCCTGCCGGATCAGGGGCTCCATCTCGACGCCGACGCGGTTGATGGCCTTCTGCTCGGTCGCCTGGATCTCCTGGTCGCGCAGCTGGGCCTTGCGCTGCAGGGCGTTGTTGCGGACCTGCAGGGCCGCCGCGCGCTGCTCGAAGGTGTTCTGGTCGAGCGTGGCGCGCTGGCCGTCGAGGGCCTTGGCGTCGTTCTCGAGCGAGGTCTTCTCGGCGTTCAGCTCGGCGTTCACCTGGGCCACCAGCTGCTGCAGGCGGGTGTTCACGTACTTGCCGACGGTCGAGGCGCCGATGGCGTTCTCCACCGACACGATGCACAGGCCGGGCACGGGCGGGCCGTGCGTCACCGCCGGAGCGGCTGCTGCGGCGGCGGGCGCCGGGGCCGCGGCGGCCGGTTGCTGGGCGAAGGCCGGGGCCGCGCCCGCGAGCGCGAGAGCCAGGGCGCTACCCGCCACGGCGAAGGTCTTGAAAGTCATGTGTCCTAGAACCTGGTTGAAGTGGAGAACCGGAAGGTTTCTTCCTTGTCGTAATCTTCCTTGGCCAAAACGCGGCTGAAGTCGAAGCGGATCGGACCCATCGGCGACTTCCAGAAGACGCTGAGGCCGGCCGATGCGCGGAAGGACAGGTCGTCGCGGATACAGGTGTTCCGCGTGCCCGGCGTCGCGTAGTTCGGCACGGTCTGGGTCGGATCGGTGGGGCTGACCTTGGTCGGTGTCAGGCAGTCGACATCGCCGACCTGGTAGACCTTGTCCTGCTTGTCGAGCTTGCCCAGCGTCCCGAAGTCGCTGAAGAGCGCGGCCTTGATGCCGTACTGCTCGGGCAGGAAGGTGGGCACCGTCAACTCGACGGTGCCGATGGCGTACATCTTGCCGCCCAGGGCGTCGGCTTGCTGCAGCGACGTGTCGCGCGGGCCGATGCCGGCCGTCTCGAAGCCGCGGAAGTTCAGGCCGCCCTTGTAATAGCGGTCGTTGATCCGGACGTTGTCGCCGGCCCAGCCCACCACGTAGCCGGCCGAGCCGGTCAGCGACAGGATGAAGTCCTTGTTGAAGCCGTGGAACCAGCCGCTCTCGAGGTCGGTGCGGACGAAGTTCACGTCGCCGCCCAGGCCCGCGATGTCCTGGTTGAAGTCGACGTACCAGCCGCGGGTCGGGTTCAGGTAGTCGTTCCGGCGGTCCACGCGGGCGCCGTAGCCGACCAGCGAAGTAAGGAACGTGCCGACCTGGTCGCAGAACGCGCGGCTGACGACCGCGCCCGACGTCGGGTCGCAGTAGAACGAGTCGATGTCGATCTCGTCCTGGCGCAGGGTGTAGCGGACGGCGCCGCGGCTATCGATGCTGAGCGGGAAGTTGGCGCGCAGCGTGAAGCCGTAGGTGGTGGTCTTGTAGGCCGAGTAGTCCGACAGGTCGTAGCGGTAGCCGTAGAGGTCGACGCCCGCGGCCACGTCGCGGCCCAGGAAGCGCGGCTCGGTGAACGAGAAGTCCAGCTGCTGGCGCAGCGAGCCCACCGACACCCGGGCGCGCACGTCCTGGCCGCGGCCGCGGAAGTTGCGCTGGGTGACGCCCAGGTCGAGCACCAGCTGGTCGACCGACGAATAGCCGGCGCTGAACGACAGTTCGCCCGTCGGCTGCTCCTCGACCTTCACCTGCAGGTTGGTGCGGTCAGGCGCCGAGCCCGGCGTCTCGGTGATGTCGACGTCCTTGAAGAAGCCCAGAGCGCGGATCTGGCGCTTGGAGCGGTCGACCAGAGCGCGGTTGTAGGCGTCGCCTTCCACCACGCTCATCTCGCGGCGGATCACATAGTCCAGCGTCTGGGTGTTGCCGACCACGTCGATGCGGTCGACGTAGACGCGCGGACCCTCGCGGACCTGGAAGGTCACGTCCACCACGCCCTTGTCGCGGTCGGGCGTGTAGCGCGGCCGCACGTCCACGAAGGCGAAGCCCGCGGCGCCGGCGGCGAAGGTCAGGGCGTCGGTCGAGGTCTCGATGGCCTCGTCCTGGTACTCCTGACCCGTTCGGATCGGGATCAGGGCGGTCAGGACTTCCTTGTCGAGCTTCTGCAGCTCGGTCTCGACGGTCACCTTGCCGAACTTGTACCGGGGGCCTTCGTCCACGTTGTAGGTGACGACGAAGCCGTTCTTGTCGGGCGCCAGCTCGGCCACCGCCGAGGTCACCCGGAAGTCGTAATAGCCGCGGTTGCGGTAGTGCTTGCGCAGCTGCTCCTTGTCGTACTCCAGGCGGTCCGGATCGTAGTTGGCGTTCTGGGCCTGGAAGAATTTGTACCAGCGGCTCTCCTCGGTCACGACCACGTCGCGCAGGTCGTTGTCGCTGAAGGCCTTGTTGCCCAGGAAGTTGACCGAGAGGATGCCGCTCTTGGGCCCCTCGTTGATCTTGAAGATCAGGTCGACGCGCTTCTGCGGCAGTTCGATGATCTGCGGCGTCACCTCGGCCGAGATCCGGCCGGAACGCCGATAGAGCTCGACAATCCGCTGCACGTCGCCCTGGACCTTGGCGCGGGTGAAGATGCCGCGCGGCCGCACGGTCACCTCGTCGCGCAGCTTGTCTTCCTTGAGGCCCTTGTTCCCCTCGAAGATCACGCGGTTGATGATCGGGTTCTCGACGACGGTGACGATCAGGTCGCCGTTCTCGAAGTTCACCGACACGTCCGAGAACAGGTCGGTGCGGAACAGCGCCTTGATGGCCAGGTCGAGCTTGGCGGCGTCGACCGTGTCGCCGGGCGCCATCGGCAGGTACGACACGACGGTGGACTGCTCGATCCGTTCGTTGCCCTGGACCAGGATGCGCTGGATCACGCCCCCTTGCGTCTGCTGGGCGGCCGCCACGCCGGGCGCGACGATAGCGGTTGAGCCCAACAGCAGGGCAAAACCGGAGGCGAGCGCGGCGCGGGAGGCGCGGGTTCTAAGCATCGAATCAGCCGTTTGAGGGACGAACGGGCCTAGGAGAATAGGCCGCCGAACAGATTGAACACACGCAGGCGCTGCAAATCGTTCCAAGTGGCGAACAACATCAAACCGAGGACGAGCGCAAGACCCACTCGGTACCCTGCCGCTTGAACCTTGGCGGCAAGAGGGCGGCGCGTGATGGCTTCGTACGCATAGAACATCAGGTGACCGCCATCGAGGACCGGCACCGGCAGCAGGTTCATGAAGCCGATGCTCACCGAGATCAGGGCGGCGAGCTGCGCCAGGTTCAGCGCTGCGCCCGCCAGCATCGACGGCAGGTCGGGCGCGCCCTCGACACCCAGCTTGGTCACGTTCTTGGTCACGTCGGCGATGCCGAGGGGGCCGCGCAGCTGGTCGGCGCCCACCTGGCCGGTGATCATGCGACCCAGGTAGTACACCGTCGATTCGAGCACGCCCCACGTGCGCTTCGCGCCCTGTTGGACCGCATCGAAGAAGCCGTACCGGACCCGGACGTAGTCGCCGGGGGCCTGGGCCGGACGCACGCCCAGCACGCCCACGCGCTGTTCGCCCGCCACGGGATCCTTCTGGATCTGCCACTGGGGCGTGGCGGTCAGGTCGACGCGGCGGCCGTCGCGCTCGACGGTGAACGTCGTGGGCACGCCGCCGCGGATGCGGATCACCTGCAGCACGTCCGAGAAGTTCGGCATCTCGCGGCCGTTCACGGCCACGACGTGGTCGCCGACCTTGAAGCCGGCCTCGGCCGCCGCGCTGCCCGGCGCCACCGACGCGACGCGGAACGGCAGCACCAGGTCGCCCAGGCTCATCAGCAGGCCGGCGAAGATGGCGATCGCCAGGAAGAAGTTCGCGAACGGGCCCGCCGCCACGATGAAGGCGCGCTGCCAGATCGGCTTGAAGTGGAAGTAGCGCGGGATCTCGTCCGCCCTGCCCTCGGACACCAGCTTGCGCCGCATGGCCTTCAGGTCTTCGTCATCCGGGATGCTGGCGGCGTTCTCGTCGCCGGCGAAACGGACATAGCCGCCGATGGGCAGCCAGCCGAGCCGCCACTCGACGCCCGACTTGTCGGTCCACGAGGCGATCCCGCGGCCGAAGCCGATGGAGAAACGGTCGATCTTCGTGCCCACCGCCTTGGCCGCCAGGAAGTGGCCGAGCTCGTGGACGGTCACCACCAGGCCCAGGACCAGCAGGAACGGGATGACGGTGAGGACGAGGGTCTGCAGCAGGTGCATCGGGAGCTTCTACTCCATCAGGCGGCGAAAAGGCCGGTGACGACCTCGTCCGCCATGCGCCGGGCCGCGGCGTCGGTCTCTCGTGCGCTCTCCACGGCGTCGTTCGCCGTCGAGAAGGTCTGGCTGCGGTCCATGCGCTCCAGGGTCTCCGCCACCACGTTAGGGATATCCAGAAACCCGATACGTCGGTCAAGGAACGCCGAGACCGCGCGCTCGTTCGCCGCATTCATCGCCGCCGGCGCCTGGCCGCCCGTCGCGAGCGCCTGCTTGGCGATGGAGAGCGCCGGGAACTTCTGCGGATCGGGGTGCTGGAAGGTCAGCGGGCCGGCCGTCACCAGATCCAGCTTGGGCGCTGGCCAGGGCAGCCGGTCGGGCCAGGCGAAGGCGCAGGCGATCGGCGGCCGCATGTCGGGCGGGCCCAGCTGGGCCAGCGTCGAACCGTCGGCATACTCGACCAGGCTGTGGATGATCTGCTGCGGGTGGACCAGGACTTCGATCCGCTCCGGCGGCATGGAGAACAGGTAGGCCGCCTCGATCACCTCGAGGCCCTTGTTCATCATGGTCGCAGAATCGATCGAGATTTTGGCGCCCATGGAGAAATTCGGGTGCGCCAGCGCCTGCTCCAGCGTGGCGGCGGCCATCTCCTCGCGCGTGGCGTTGCGGAACGGGCCGCCGGATGAGGTCAGGATCAGTCGCGAGACATGCTCGGCGGCTTGGGGATCCAGCACCTGGAAGATGGCGGAGTGCTCGGAATCGACCGGCACCACGGCCCCGCCCGCCAGCTTGGCGGTGCGCAGTAGCGAGGGACCCGCGCAGACCAGGCTTTCCTTGTTGGCGAGCGCGATCACCGCGCCGGCCTTGGCGGCCGCCAGCGTGGGCGCGAGGCCCGCGAAGCCCACGATGGCCGACATCACCCACTGGGCGTCGGCGGAGGCCACGTCCGTCACGGCTTGCGCGCCGGCCGCCGCCCGGATTCCCGAGCCCTTCAGCCGCTCGCGCAGCTCAGGCAGCAGCGCCTCGTCCTCGATCACCGCCACCTGCGGGCGCCACTGCAGCGCCTGCTCGGCCAGCCGGGCGACGTTGCGGCCCGCGGCCAGGCCCACGACCTCGACCTCGACCCCCGCCTGGGAGAAGAGGTCCAGGGTCGAGACGCCGATCGAGCCGGTCGATCCCAGGACGCTGACCTTCCGCGGCAGGCTCAATGTCCCCATCCCCAATGATTGGCGAGTCTCAGCGCCGCCATGACCACGACGGCGAACATCAGCCCATCCACGCGATCCAGCAAGCCGCCATGGCCCGGGATCAGGTCACCGGAATCCTTCACGCCGAAGCGGCGCTTGATGGCCGATTCCCAGAGGTCGCCGGCCATGGTGGCGAGGCCGACCGTCAGGCCGATGAAGGCGGCCGCCCAGACGTTGAGCTGGAAGACCGACATGCCGGCCATCAGGCTGCCCGCCGCGGTCGCCGCCGCGAGCCCGCCGACGAATCCCGACCAGGTCTTGTTCGGCGAGAAGCGGGGCCAGAGCTTCGGACCTTTCAGCGTGCTACCGACCGCGAAGGCGCCGATGTCGGCCGCCCAGGTTGCCGCGAACAGCATCATGATCCACCAGTGGCCCTGGTGCGACATGCTCTTGTCGCTGTCGCGCAGCCAGACCAGGCACAGCGCGGCCGGCGCGATGTAGAGCACGCCGTAGGCCGCGTCGGCCGGACGCTCGGCCACTCCGCGCGCCACGAGGGCGGCGAAGGCGGCCGTCAGCGCGATCGCGCCCCACGCCCAGATGAAGTCGCCGCGATAACCCACGAAGACCGCGATCAAAACCGCCGCCGCGACTGCCGCCGCGACGCGCGTGGGCGCGCCGGGCGCGGTCATGCCGCCCCATTCGATGGCAAGGAGGGCGACGCCGATGGCGATCAAGACGAGGTAGGGCCAGCCGCCGAACCAGGCAGCGGTCAGGGCGGCCGGCACCAGCACCACGGCCGACGCGACGCGCAGGCCGAGGTTGGACCAGTCGAACCGCTTAGCCGGCGGCGAGGACGTCATCGGCAACGATCGCGCCATAGCGTCGGTCCCGCGCGGCGAATTCCGCCAGGGCCGCCCGCAGGTGCTCCTCGCCATAGTCGGGCCAGAGCACGTCCTGGAACACCAGCTCCGCGTAGGCGGCTTCCCAGAGAAGGAAATTGGACAGCCGTTGTTCCCCCGATGGCCGCACGATCAGGTCGGGCGGCGGCGTGCCGGCGGTGGCCAGCAGGCCCGCGAACATCGCCTCGTCCAGCTCGTGCGGCGCGCGCCGGCCGGCGGCCACGTCCTCGGCGAAACGGCGGGCGGCGTCGGCGATGTCGGCCTGGCCGCCGTAGTTGAAGGCGATGTTGAGGTTGAAGGTGGTGTTGTCCTTCGTCCGCGTATGGGCGTCGTCGATCAGCTTCAGCAGCTCGTTCGACAGGCCCTCGCGCCGGCCGATCACCCGGACGCGGACGCCCTCTCGGTGCAGCCGGGCCAGGTCGGTCTCGAAGTAGCGCTTGGGGAGCGCCATCAGCTCGGCCACCTCGGCGGCCGGGCGGCTCCAGTTCTCGGTGGAGAAGCCGAAGACGGTCAGCGACTTCACGCCCAGCTTGGCCGCGGCCGACACCGTGCGCTTCAGCGCCTCGACGCCGGCCCGGTGACCCAGGGATCGCGGCAGGCCGCGCTGCTTGGCCCAGCGGCCGTTGCCGTCCATGACGATCGCGACGTGCAGCGGCGCGACCCCTTCCCCAGGGGCGTCCGCGGACGGTGGCTTCTCGGCGGCGGCCATGAGGGAACGCTAGTCCTTACGCGGGCGTCAGACGTGCATGATCTCTTGTTCTTTGGTTTTCAAGGCTTCGTCCACGCGCTTGATGGCTTCGTCGGTGATCTTCTGCACGTCCGCCTCGAAACGCTTCTCCTCGTCCTGGCTGATGACGCCGTCCTTCTGGGCCTTGCGGCTGTCGTCATTGGCGTCGCGGCGCACGTTGCGCACGGCGATGCGCTGTTGCTCGGCGTACTTGCCGGCCAGCTTGGCGAGATCCTTGCGGCGCTCTTCGGTCAGCGGCGGGATCGGCAGGCGCAGCGTCGTACCGTCGACCACGGGGTTCAGGCCCAGGTCCGACGCGCGGATCGCCTTCTCCACCGAGACCACCAGGCCGCGGTCCCAGACGTTGATGGTGATCATGCGCGGCTCGGGCACGCTGATGGCGCCCACCTGGTTCAGCGGCGTGGGCGAGCCGTAGGCGTCGACGCGGATCTGGTCCAGCAGGCTGGCCGAGGCGCGGCCGGTGCGCAGCGAGCCGAACTCCTCGAGCAGCGCCGAGACGGCCTTGTCCATGCGGTCCTTGTACTTCGAGAGCACGGGCTTTTCGGTCGTGGCCATGGCGGCGTCTCCGTCCTTGGATGTCTTTGGGGGCCGATTTTAGCGGCTAGGCGATGGTCGTGAAGACGCCTTCGCCGTTCAGAACTTTCAGCAGGTTGCCCCGCTCGCGGATGTCGAACACCACGATCGGGATGTGGTTCTCGCGCAGGAGGCTGACGGCCGAGGCGTCCATCACCTTGAGGTTCTTCGACAGCACCTCGTGATAGCTCAGCGTCTCGTAGCGCTTGGCCTCGGGGTCCTTCTTCGGGTCGGCGGTGTAGACGCCGTCCACGCTGGTGCCCTTGAACAGGGCCTCGCAGCCCATCTCGGCGGCGCGCAGCGCGGCGCCCGAGTCGGTGGTGAAGAACGGCGCGCCGACGCCGGCGGCGAAGATCACTACGCGGCCCTTCTCCAGGTGGCGCAGGGCGCGGCGGCGGATGTAGGGCTCGCAGACGGCTTCCATCGGGATCGCCGACTGCACGCGGGTGTAGACGCCCAGCTTCTCGAGCGAGGCCTGCAGCGCGAGCGCATTCATGACGGTGGCCAGCATGCCCATGTAGTCGGCGCTGGCGCGCTCCATCCCGGCCTCGGCCAGGGCGGCGCCGCGGAAGATGTTGCCGCCGCCGACCACCACGCAGACCTCGACGCCGGCCTTGGAGACCTGGGCGATCTCCTCGCAGACGGCGCCCAGCGTCTTGGGATCGATGCCGAAATTATCGCCCCCGACGCCCGCCTCCCCCGACAGCTTCAGGAGGATGCGTTTGTAGCGGGGGGCGTCGGCCATCGGTCGGGAATCCTCGGAAGCTCAGGGAACATACAACAAGGGCGCGGTGCGTCTAACGCGCCGCGCCCCTGAGAGTCAGTCAGGCGGTCTTACGAACCGCTGGTCATCGACGCCACTTCGGCGGCGAAGTCGTCGACCTTCTTCTCGACGCCTTCGCCCAGGGCGAAGCGCACGAAGGCCTTCAGGGTCGCCGGCGCGCCAGTTTCCTTGGCCGTGTCGGCGACGAGCTGCTCGATCGTCTGGTCCGGGTTCATGACGAAGGGTTGCTTCAGCAGCACCACTTCTTCCTGCCACTTCCGGATCCGGCCCTCGACCATCTTCTCGGCGATCTCGCGGGGCTTGCCCGATTCCATCGCCGTCTGGGTCTGGATCTCGCGCTCCTTGGCGACGACTTCCGGGTCCAGTTCGTCGGTCGACAGCGCGAGCGGCGCGGTGGCCGCCACGTGCATGGCGATCTTGCGGCCCACCTCCTGCAGCTTGGCCGCGTCGCCGCCGCCTTCCATGGCCACCAGCACGCCCATGCGGGCCACGCCGTCGCCCTGCGCGTTGTGCAGGTAGAGCGCCACGGCGCCTTGCGACACCGAGAGCTTCGCCGCGCGACGCAGCTGCATGTTCTCGCCGATGGTCGCGATCAGGTTGGTGATCACGTCCTGGACGACTTCGCCCTTGGCGGTCTTGGCGTTGCGGATGGCCTCCACGTCGCCGTCGACGCCCAGCGCCACGTCCGCGAAGTCGCGGGCGGCCGACTGGAAGCCGTCGTTCTTGGCCACGAAGTCGGTTTCGGCGTTGAACTCGACCAGCACGCCAGTCTTGCCGTCGGCCGAGACCTTGCCGGCCACGAGGCCTTCGGCCGCGGCGCGGTCGGCCTTCTTGGCCGCCTTGGCCAGGCCCTTGGTGCGCAGCCAGTCCATGGACGCCTCGACGTCGCCGCCGTTCTCTTGCAGCGCCTTCTTGCAGTCCATCATGCCGGCGCCGGATTTTTCGCGCAGGTCCTTGACCAGCGCAGCGGTGATTTCCGCCATGGTCAGCTCCTTATGAGTCTCGTTGAATCACGACGGACCCCCATGTGAGGGCCCGTCGTCAGGGTTTTGTGACAGCCAGTCGTCCGGAGACGACTTAGCCGGCCTGTTCTTCGCTCGCCGCATCCGAAGCGGGAGCTTCGGCGCCGGTCATCTCGGCTTCGAGGGCCGCAGCTTCCGGCGCGGTGACCTCGGGCTCGGCCGCGGCTTGCGGGGCCAGCTCGCGGGCCAGCGTCGGCTCGATCGGGGCTTCCGAAGCGCCCAGGTCCACGCCCGCGGCCGACTGGCCGGCGGCCAGGCCGTCGAGGATCGCGTCGGCCATCAGGTCGCAGTAGAGCTGGATGGCGCGGGCGGCGTCGTCGTTGCCCGGGATCGGATAGGTGATGCCGTCCGGGTTCGAATTGGTGTCCAGGATGGCGATCACCGGGATGTTCAGCTTCCGGGCTTCCTGGATCGCGATCGCTTCCTTGTTGGTGTCGATCACGAACATCAGGTCGGGGATGCCGCCCATGTCCTTGATGCCGCCCAGCGACAGTTCCAGCTTGTCGCGCTCGCGCGTCAGGCCCAGCAGTTCCTTCTTGCCGCGGCCCTGGCCTTCGCCGCCGACCAGGCCGTCGACTTCGCGCAGGCGCGCGATCGAGCCCGAGACGGTGCGCCAGTTGGTGAGCGTACCGCCCAGCCAGCGGTGGTTGACGTAGTACTGGGCGCAGCGCTTGGCGGCCGTGGCGATCGGCTCCGACGCCTGGCGCTTGGTGCCGACGAACAGGATGCGGCCGCCGCCGGCGGCGACCTCACGCACCTTCACCAGGGCCTGGTGCAGCAGCGGGATCGACTGCGACAGGTCGATGATGTGGATGTTGGAGCGCGAACCGAAGATGTACTTGTCCATCTTCGGGTTCCAGCGGTGCGTCTGGTGGCCGAAGTGGGCGCCGGCTTCCAGGAGCTGGCGCATGGAGAATTCGGGCAGAGCCATAGTCTGTGTCTCGTCTTTCTTCCGGTTGGACCGCCGCAGGCAAACCCTCCGAAGAGGACCGGAACGGACGTGGACGGGATGTCTCCCCGGCCAAGCCGAACACCTGCGTGTGGATTGGAGGCGCGCATGTAGGGCGAAAGCGGCGGAAAATCAAGCCGTCGCCGCGTTCGCCCTCGCCGCCTGCGTCGAAGGTCGAGACGCGTCTCGCCTTCGCGCGGCGGACGCGCGGACCGTCAGCGGCCGTCGCCGCAGGCGTTCACGTAGACGCTGGTCTCGCAAGGTTTGGCGCCCGCAGGGCGCTGGCGGCTGGGCTGCGAATAGACCGAACCGCCCGTGTAGGGCTTGTAAGGCTTGAAGGTCTCGGGCTTGGGCGGCTCGGGCGCGCCGTAGGTCTTCGACGCAGTCGGGCCGCGATAGGCCGGCGCGGGCGTCGGCTGCGGGACGCCGTAGCTGGGCGGCTTGGCCGTCTGCGCCCGCGGGCAACCCGTCGCAAAGTTACAGCCCCGTGTCAGGCTCCCTGGCTCGGCCATCGCCGGACCTGCCGCCATGATCGCCGCGGCTGCGAACACCACCTGAAGCTTCATCACGCTCTCCTGAAACCGTGCCGATCCTGGATCGGCGTCATGACGCGAGCAAGTTCCCGGCCGCGTGGGGTCAGGAGGGCGGCGGCGTTTCCAGCCGCACGCCGTTCTTCACCGCCTCGCACAGGCCGTCGATCACCGGGCCGGCCATGGCGTCGCGGGCCAGCCACACGGGCTCGGCCGGCGCGCGCTCGCCCAGCGGCGCCTTGAGGTCGTTGCGGGCGAAGAGCGAAAGCCGCAGCACCGCGTAGCGCTGGCGGGCGCAGTCGACGCTCCAGCGGCCGGACGTGGAGCGCAGGATCAGCCCGTCCAGCTCCACCGGCTCGAAGAACTCCTGGCGGATGTCGCCCTCCACCAGGCCGGTGGGCCGCAGCGTCGCCCCGATGGGGCTGGCCAGGGTCAGGCCCCGGGCGTCGAAGCCCAGCAGCGGCCAGTCGTCCACGCCGGTGAGGGTCTTGCCCGCCCAATCCATGACCTGCGGCAGGGTGACGGGCGCCGCGGCAAGGGCCGCGGCGGGGGCCCCGGCCAGGGCGGCGCACGCCAGCGCGACGGCCGACGCCGCCGGCCTCACAGGTCCTCGACGAAGACCACGCCGGGGGCGGTCTTGATCGCGCCGCGCACGGCGCCGTCCAGGGTGAAGCGGCCCGGCAGCTTCAGCTCCACCTCGCGCCCGCCGTCCAGGCCGGCCACCAGCACGATCTCGCCGCCGCGGGCGTTGGTCACGCCCTCCAGCCGCCGCTTCAGCGCGTCGATCTCGGCGCTGCGGGGCGCCACGTGGACGCGCAGGCCCGCCACCACGTTCTCGACCGCCTTCTCCACCGGCTCGACGCTCTCGCCGAAGAACCGCACCTCGCCCTCGCTGGCCTTCGCGCGGACGCGGATCGACACCGCCTTGCCGGGCTCCAGCTGGTCGCGGCACTTCTTCAGCGACTCCGGCGGGAACAGCACCTCGTACTCGCCGGTGGGATCGGAGAAGGTGACGAAGGCGAACTTCTCGCCCGAGCGCGACGGGCGCTCCTGCTTGCGGCGGATCACGCCGGCCATGCGCAGCGCCTCGGCGCCCGCGGCGGCCTTGGCGATGGCGTCAGTCAGCAGATCGGTGCGCTTGCGGCGAAGGGCCTCGACCATGTCGTCCAGCGGGTGGCCCGAGAGGTAGAAGCCGACGGCGGCCAGTTCCTCGTCCAGCCGCTCGGTGGGCGTCCAGGGATCGCGGCGCGGCATCTTGCGCTTCTGGGCCTCGACGAAGTCGGTGTTGGAGTCGCCGAAGAGGCCGCCCTGGTCCGACTCCCGCTGGGCCGCCACGCTCTGGCTGAAGCCCAGCAGCAGGTCGGCCGCCTCCATGAGCTGGGCGCGATTGGCGTGGATCTCGTCGAACGCCCCGGCGCGCGCCAGGGTCTCGAAGGTGCGCTTGTTGACCTGCTTGGGGTCCACGCGCTCGACGAAGTCGAAGATGTCCTTGAACGGCCCGCCGTCGCGGCGCACCTGCACCACGTGCTCCATGGCCTGCAGGCCCACGTTGCGGATGGCGCCCAGGGCGTACAGCACCTCGCCGTTCTCGACGTCGAAGTCCGCCATCGAGCGGTTCACGCAGGGCGGGCGGATCTTCACGCCGAAGCGCTTGGCGTCCTGGTAGAAGACGGCCAGCTTGTCGGTGTTGGCGATATCGAGGCTCATCGAGGCGGCGAAGAACTCGACGGGATGGTTGGCCTTCAGCCAGCCGGTCTGGAAGCTCACGAAGGCGTAGGCGGCCGCGTGGCTCTTGTTGAAGCCGTAGCCCGCGAACTTGTCCACGAGGTCGAAGATCGAGCCGGCCTGGGCGCCCGGCACGCCCTTGGCCTCGGCGCCGGAGACGAAACGCGCCCGCTGGAGCTCCATCTCCTCCTTCTTCTTCTTGCCCATGGCGCGGCGCAGGAGGTCGGCCTCGCCCAGGCTGTAGCCCGCCAGGATCTGGGCGATCTGCATCACCTGCTCCTGGTAGACGATGATGCCGTAGGTCTCCTTCAGCACCCCCTCCAGCATGGGGTGCAGGTAGTCGATCTCGCGCCGGCCGAACTTGCAGTCGACGAAGGTCGGGATGTTGTCCATCGGGCCCGGGCGGTAGAGCGCGCCGATGGCGGTGACGTCCTCGATGGAGTTGGGGCGCAGCTGGCGCAGGGCGTCGCGCATCCCCTGCCCTTCGAACTGGAAGACCCCGATCGTCTGGGCGTTGCTCATCAGCTCGTAGGTGGGCGCATCGTCCAGCGGCAGGTTGGCCATGTCGACCACCTCGCCGCGCTTCTCCAGGTACTTCACCGCCCGGTCGATGACGGTGAGCGTCTTCAGGCCCAGGAAGTCGAACTTCACCAGGCCCGCGCTCTCGACCCACTTCATGTTGAACTGGGTGGCCGGCAGCTCCGAACGGGGATCGCGATAAAGCGGGGTCAGCTTGGTCAGCGGCCGGTCGCCGATCACCACGCCGGCGGCGTGGGTCGAGGCGTTGCGGTAGAGACCCTCCAGCTCCAGCGCGATGTCCAGCAGGCGCGCCACGGCCTCGTCGCGCCGCCGTTCCTCCTGCAGCCGGGGCTCCATCTCGATGGCCTGGGCCAGGGTGACGGGATTGGCGGGGTTGGCCGGCACCATCTTCGCCAGCCGGTCCACATGGCCCAGCGGGAGCTGCAGCACCCGGCCCACGTCGCGCAGCACGGCGCGGGCCTGCAGGGTGCCGAAGGTGATGATCTGCGCGACCTTGTCCTTGCCGTAGCGCTGCTGGACGTAGGCGATGACCTCTTCGCGGCGCTCCTGGCAGAAGTCGATGTCGAAGTCGGGCATCGACACGCGTTCCGGGTTCAGGAAGCGCTCGAACAGCAGGCCGTACTGCAGGGGGTCGAGGTCGGTGATGGTCAGCGAATAGGCCACCAGCGAGCCCGCGCCCGAGCCCCGCCCCGGCCCCACCGGGATGCCGCGCGCCTTCGCCCACTTGATGAAGTCCGACACGATCAGGAAGTAGCCCGGGAACCCCATCTGGGTGATCACGTCGATCTCCCGGTTGAGGCGCGCCTCATAGTCCTCGGCCGGGAAGGCGTTGGCCCGGCCCGCGGCCATCCGCGCCTTCAGCCCGTCGCGGGCCTGCTGCGCCAGTTCCTCGGCCTCGGACCGATCGCCCACCGTGAAGCGGGGCAGCAGCGGATCGCGCTTGCTGACCATGAAGGCGCAGCGCCGGGCGATGTCGAGGGTGTTGTCGCAGGCCTCGGGCAGGTCGGCGAACAGCGCCCGCATGTCGGCGGCCGACTTGAAATGGTGCTCGGCGGTGATCCGCCGCCGCTCCTCCTGGCCTACGAAGCTGCCGTCGGCGATGCACAGCAGCACGTCGTGGGCGGCGTAGGTCTTCGACGCTTTGAAGTAGACGTCGTTGGTGGCGACCAGCGGCACGTCCTCGTCGTAGGCGAAGGCCACCAGGCCGCCCTCGGCGGCGGCCTCGGCCGGCGTCCCGTGGCGCTGCAGCTCGACGTAGAACCGGTCGCCGAACGCCCGCTTCATCTCGGCGAGCGCCGCGCGCCCCTCGTCGACCTTGCCGGCCGCGAACAGGTGGTCGACCGGGCCGTCGGGACCGCCGGACAGCAGGATCAGCCCCTCGGAGAACTCGCAGACCTTGGCCCACGGCACGTGCGGCTCGTCGCTGGCCTCGATGTCCAGGTAGGCGAACGAGGAAAGGTCGCAGAGGTTGAGGTAGCCCTGCTCGTTCTGCGCCAGCAGCATGACGGTGGGCGTCTTGGCCCAGCGGTCAGACAGGTCCTCGCCGATGCCGCTGACCGGCAGGGCGCAGCCGATGATCGGCTGCACGCCATCGCCCTTGGTGGCGACCGAAAACTCCAGGGCGCCGAACAGGTTCGCGCGGTCGGCGATCGCGACGGCGGGCATGTGGTCGGCCTTGGCCAGCCCGCCGATCTTGTCGGCCTTGATGGCCCCTTCCAGCAGCGAATAGGCCGAGCGGACCCTGAGGTGGACGAACCCATCACCGCCGTCCTGCACCTGAGCCGCCTCCCCCATTCGCATGGTGGTCAGCCCATCAAGCCGGCCACCGAGCAGACCATCCACACAAAGCTCGCCACCGACGCAAACGCCAGCGATTCCCGGGCCAGACGAACCATCTTCGGCATCCTTCTGTGAGGCCCCTGTGGAGAACATGTGGGCCGTTCCGTTTTCGTTCTTATTCCTCTTTTGTTCTCATCGTCAAGCCATCTTGTTCCGCCGCATCCACAGCCGATCAGGCCGGGCTGTAAGAACTTCCGGCGCGCGGCGACTATCCTCCCTGAAAGGACGCCCGACGACGTGGACGCCGAGACCAGCCAGGACGCGCAGTACCGCCAGGCGGCCGAGGCCTTCGGCCCGGCGCTGGAGCGGCTGGCGCGCGGCTACGAGCGCGACCCGCACCAGCGGCGCGACCTGGTGCAGGACATCCACGTGGCGCTCTGGCGCAGCTTCGCCGCCTTCGACGGCCGCTGTTCAGTGCGCACCTGGGTCTACCGCGTGGCCCACAACACCGCGACCAGCCACGTCCTGCGCCGTAAGCGCGACGCAGCGGGCCTCGTCGGCCTGGACGAGATCCCCGACCCGGCCGCGGCAGATGATCCGGAGGCCGAGGCCGGCGCGCGCCAGGCGCTGGACCGCCTGCTGGCGCTGATCCACGGCCTCAAGCCCGCCGACCGCCAGGTGGCCCTGCTCTATCTCGAAGACCTGGACGCCGCCGCCATCGGCGAGGTCACCGGCCTCTCCGCCGGCGCGGTCGCCGTCCGCATCCATCGCCTGAAGGCGATCCTCGCCGCCCGCTTCCACGACCGGAGGCCGTCATGACCGGCCAGCCCGACGATCCCCGCGACATCGCCGCCCTGTGGCGCGACCAGCCCACGGAGACCCCGCCCATGTCCCTCGCCCAGATCCACGCCCGCGACTTCCAGAGCCGCATCCGGCGGCGCAACGTCATCGAGTACGCGGCCTGCGCCATCGTCGTCGCGACGTTCTGCTACTACATCTACTGGATCCCGGATCCGGTGCTGAAGGTGGCCAGCGGGCTGATCGCCATCGCGGCCGCCTTCGTGGCCTGGCAGCTGCACCGCCGCGCTGCCGCCCGCCCCACGCCCGGCGCCGACGCCCTGGCCTTCCACCGCGCCGAGCTGGTCCGCCAGCACGAGGCGCTCAGCAAGGCCTGGGCCTGGTACCTCGCGCCGTTCGTGCCGGGGCTGGGCCTGTTCGTCGTGCGGATGGTGACAGCCCATCCCGAGGCGCCGATCCAGGCGCGGGCCATGCTGCCGGTTCTGACGGCGCTCTACGGCGTCGCGTGGTTCTGGGTGAACCGCCGCGCCCGCCGACGGCTGGAAGGCTTCATCGCCGAGATCGACGCGCTTCGCGAGGATGCGCCCCGGTCCTGATCTCCCGCGCGGCCGCGGCCCCGGCGAACGATGCTCACCGACTTGTGTTTACCCGTTCCTCACCCTAGCGTTGCCGCGGGGAATACGGGGCGGGGCAGACGGGTGGACTTCGAACAGGTCATCAAGGCCCTCGAGGCCTATGCGCGAGCGTACGTCCACTATGTCCTGAGCTTCTTCGGCGGAATGCGCGAAGTCGGGGCGAACCCCGACACCGGGGTCATCCGGCCAGAGCCAAAGCTGAGCGACGGCAGTCTCATCATCTTCAGCTTCTTCAGCGCCGCGATCGGCATAACGCTCGAAGGACTCTTCAACTCGACCAGCCAGTTCGCAGACGCGACCTTTCCCGAAAAGCTAATTATTCTGGTCGCTTACTGGCTATTCCTGGCGACCTTCATGCATTTCGTGATCAACCTTGGAAAGCACGACGGGTCCTTTTCCCAGGTCTTGTCGACGGTCCTGCAGATCGTGCCGGTCGCGTACGTCGTCGGAACATACATCGCGTTCGTGGCCTACTGCCTTGTCCTCAGCTGGGCGCCCGGAGAGGAAGCCTCCCGCTGGGCGGCCGCCGCGTTGGTCATCGCGCAGCTCATCCTCCTGACGCTCCATCTGCCTCGGGCGACGCGTGGCGTGGACGGCCCCGGGCCCGGCGCACGCCTGAGCGCGACGTGGGGACTGATCGTGCTGGTCGGCGTCATTCAGACCGTCTTGTTCCTTGCCAGCCTCGAAGCCTCAACGAAGCCGGCGAAGGAGGCTCCGCCGCCCGCGAAGGGCGCACAGGGCGCGCTGGCGATCCTCGCGGCCGTGCTGCTGGTGGCGATCGGCCTCCCAGCCGCGGCTTACGCAGCTCCGACGACGGCCGGGATCGAAGTCGCCGAGAACGAAGGGCAGATCCTGCAGCGCGCGGGCTGCGGACTCGCCAAGGTCGTGCCGGTCCGGGAACTCAAGGCCATGATCTGCCCGAAATCGATCGCGCCTCCCGCGCCGACCGCCGGCCCGACCGCCTCGACCTCCGCGCCGTCTCGCGCGATGAACCTTCGCGATCCTTTCCGCGTCGGGCTGGGGGTCGGCCCTCAGGCCGCGACGCTCGACATCGAGGACTTGCTGCTGGTCGACACCGCCGCGGGCTATGCAACCTCCGAGCAGGCGCGCCGAGTTTACATCGAGATCGACGGCGGCGGCGCTGGCGGACAGGATCTCGCCGCGCTGCTTCGGGTCGGCGGCCTCATCCGTGATCGTCTGGTTGCGAAGGGGGTGGAGCCCTCGATCGTCCTGTTCCAGATCTCAAGCCAGACGGCGACGCCGGCGATCCGACCCTATGCCGTCTCGGTGCATATGCGCCCCTAACCCAGCGCCGCCTTCATCGCCGTGAAGAGGCCCGCGCCGTCGGCAGCCTTGATCACCCGGGCGTTGGGCTCGCGGCGCGGCAGGTCCGGGTCGGCCAGCTCAACGTCGGGCAGGATCGGGTGCGAGACGCTGAGGTAGCCACGGGTGAGTTCGCCCTGGGTCTCGACGTCGACGACGCAGCGGTCGCTGTCCAGGATCAGCCGTTCATCGAGCGCCAGGGCGCAAGTGAGCGCGTCGGGGTGCAGGCTGCCGCCGAGGCCCTGGGTCTTCTGCGCGAAGGCGAGCGAGGCGCGGTTCACGGCGGTGAAGAAGCGCGACCTTGGCGTATTCAGCGCCTCCAGCTCGGCGAGTTGGTCCAGCGTGAACAGGCCGTCGCGCAACGTGAGCGTCCAGGTGACGACGGAGAGGTCGAAGCCGGCAGCCATGACGACCTTGGCGGCTTCCGGGTCCACGTAGAGGTTATACTCGGCGGCCGGCGTCACATTGCCCACGCCGTTGTCCGTGCCGCCCATGATCCAGAGGTGGCGGCAGGCCTGGGCGATCCGCGGCTCGCGCGTCACCGCCAGCGCCAGATTGGTCAGCGGGGCCTGGGCGATGAGCGTGATCTCGCCCGGCGCGGCCATGATCCGCCGCACGATCTCGTCGGCCGCCTCGCCCGGCGCAGGACGCTGGACCGCCTTGGCGAAGCCCGCATCGCTCATGCCGTCGGCGCCGAAGACGTAGGTGGCGGCGAGTGGGGCGCGGCTGAGGGGCCGTTCAGCGCCGAGATAGACCGGGACCTCGCCGCCGCGCCCGCAGGCCTCCAGCGTCGCCAGGGCGTTCTCGGCATGCTGGGCGAAGCCGACGTTGCCGTGGGCGATGGTGATCGCCTCCACCGTTACGCCGGGGCGGGTGAGCGCGATCATCAGCGAGAAGACGTCGTCGCCGGCGGTGTCGGTATCGATGATGAGGCGCATCGCCCTGCCCTAAAGGCGAGCGGCGCGCGCGGGAAGGTCTCCTATTGGGGGAACAGGATTTCCAAGACCGCGGGTCGGCGTATGCTGGCTGTGCGGGCAGAGGGGGCTATTGGGGTGTCCCACGCATATCAGACGCCGTTCGAGACGGTCTGGACCGGCGCGTCCCAGGGCGACGTGCGGGCCCGCGACCGGCTGCTGGCCGCCCACTACGCCGAGTTCCGACGGATCGCGCGGCGCGTGCTGCGCGAGGACGCCGGGCGGCTGGCCATCCAGCCCACCGACCTGGCCCACGAGGCGGCGATCCGCATCCTGAAGCTGGAGCGCCTGGACTGGCGCGACCGCACCCACTTCCTGGCCCTGTCGGCGCGCATCATGCGCCAGACCCTGCTGGACGAGGTGCGGCGCTATCGGGCCAGCAAGCGGCAGGCGCCGCCGATCCTGACCTTCTGGTGCGAGCCGCAGCGCGGCGGGGCGTTCGACCTGGAGGAATTCGACAGGGTGCTGGCCAAGCTGTTCGAGGTGGACGCCGAGCGGGCGCGCGTCGTCGAGCTGCGCTTCTACGCCGGCCTGACGCTGGCCGAGGCGGCCGCGGCGCTGGAGGTCTCCGAGAGCACGGTGGAACGCCGGTGGCGCGGGGCGCGGGCCTGGCTGCTCAGCGCCCTGGAGGCCGCCGCCTGACATGGACCCCGGCTTCGAACGGCGGGTGCTGGAGCTGTTCGACGAGGTCATGGCGCAGCCGGGGCCGGCGCGCGACGCCGAGCTGGACGCCCTGCCCGATCCCGTGCTGGCCGCGGCGGTCCGCCGGCTGATCGCCGCCGAGGGGCGCGCCGAACTCCTGCCGACCGAGCCGCCCGAACCGGTCAGCCCCTTCGACATCGCCCCGCCCGAGCGGGTGGGCGCCTATCGCCTGGCCGAGGAGATCGGGCGCGGCGGCATGGGCCGGGTCTATCGCGGCGAGCGCGCCGAGGGCGGCTTCGAGCAGACGGTGGCCATCAAGCTGATGCGCGGCGGGCTGTTCTCGCAGGCGGCCGCCGACCAGTTCGCCCTGGAGCGGCGCATCCTGGCGCGGCTGCGCCATCCGCATGTGACCCAGCTGTTCGACGGCGGCGTGACGCCCGAGGGCCTGAACTACATCGTCATGGAACGGGTCGAGGGCCTGCCCGTCACCGAGCACGTCGAGCGCGGCCGCCTCCCCCTGCGCGCGCGGCTGGAGCTGTTCCTGCAAATCTGCGCGGCGGTCGAGCACGCCCACGCGAACGGGGTGGTCCACGCCGACCTGAAACCCAGCAACGTGGTCGTCGACCATGGCGTCGGCGTGAAGGTGCTGGACTTCGGCATCGCCGCCCTGATCGACGCCGAGCGCGCCGCCCGGCCCCGCGCCGCCACGGCCCGCTACGCCAGCCCCCAGCAGCAGGCGGGCGAACCGGCCGGCGTGGGCGACGACGTCTTCGCCCTGGGCGTCCTGCTGGAAGACCTCGTAGGGTCCGCCGCCGACGCCGAGCTCGCCGCCGTGACGGCCAAGGCCCAAGCGCCCGGCCGCGAGGCGCGCTATCCCGACGTCCGGGCGCTGGCGGCTGACGTGGAGCGCTGGCTGGCCCGCTATCCGGTGAGCGCGCGGCCAGCCAGCCCGGCGCGCCGGCTGGGCTTCTTCGCGCGACGCCACCCGCTGGGCGTCGGCGCGGGCGTGGCGGCGACGTTGGCGCTGGTCGCGGGCCTCGTGGTGACGACGACGCTCTACCTCCGCGCCGAGGAGCGGTTCGCCCAGGTCCGCAGCCTGGCGGTCTACCTGCTGGACGACCTGGCCCCGGCGCTGCAGCGCCTGCCGGGCGCCGCGCCGTTGCGCCACGCCGTGGCCGACCGCGGCCGGGCCTATCTCCAGGCGCTGGACGCCGCCAGTTCGCGGCCCGACATCCAGCTGGAAGTCGCCCAGGGCTACGCGCGCATGGGCGAGGCGCTCACCCAGATCACCGGCAGCTCGGTCGGCGAGATCGCCGCCGGCAAGGCCGACCTCTCCCGCGCCGAGGCCGCGCTGCGCCGGCTGGTGGCCGGGCCGCACCGGACGGACGCCGCCGAGCTCAGCCTGGTGCGCACCCTGAACGCCCGCGGCGGCGTGCTGCAGAACGTCGACAACGACAAGGCCGCGGCGACCCAGGTCTACGCGGAGGCCTGTCGCCGCGCCGACGACCTGATCGGCCGCCTGCCGGCCAGCGCGCCGGCCCACATGGCCAAGCTCGACTGCCTGCTCGGCCAGGCCAACCTGATGGACTACGAGGGCGAGTTCGCGCCGATGCCGGCGCTGCTGGAGAAGGCCATCGCGGGCTATCGCAGCCTGCCGCCCGGCGCCGATCCCGACGACGTGGCCCTGGGCCTGGCGCGCTCGTACGTCCTGCTGGGCGATGCACGCTATTTCCTGGGCAGCCCGCCCGACGCACTGAAGCTCTACCAGCGGTCGGCGGCGACGCTGGAAGACGCCCACGCGAACCGGCGCGACGCGCGGATGCTGTCACCACTGGCCTATGCCCAGTTCAACATCTCGGGCACCTGGCAGGAACTGAAGCGGCCGAAGGAGGAGCTGAGTTCGATCGAGCGCGGCGTCGAGGTCTCCAACCTTCTCAATGCGGTGGAGCGCAGCCCCCAGGCGCGGCACATCGCCAACATCGTCAGCCTGCAGAAGGCCGTGGCCCTGTCGCACAACGGCCGCCACGACGAGGCCATCGCCGCCGCCCTGCAGAGCATGGTCGGCCGCCGCGCCGCCGCCGCGGAGCGTCCCGAGGACTATAACGCTGCGCGGACTGTTGCGGTGGCCTACACCCCGCTGGGCGACATGTACCTGGCCGCAGGACGCCGTCCGGAAGCCTGCAAGGCCTACAGCGACGGGTATGGCCTCTGGCTGGCGCTGCAGAAGCGGGCGCGGCTGAACGGCTTCGACAGCGGGCCTGGCCTGGTCGAGCTGGCGGAGAAGGTGAAGACCACTTGCCGCTAGCGCAGCGTCAGAGCTGGTCGACGACCGCCGAGGCTAGGCCGGTGTAGGTGGCGGGAGTCAGCGCCAGCAGGCGCGCCTTGGCGGCCTCCCCGATGTCGAGCCCGCCCACGAACTCGGCCAGTTCCGGCGCCCCGACCCGGCGGCCGCGGGTGAGGTCCTTCAGGAGGGCGTAGGGATCGGTGATCTTCGAGCGGCCCGCGGCGATCTCGGCGCGCACCACGGTCTGGATCGCCTCGGCCAGCACCTCCCAGTTCGCGTCGAGGTCGGCGTCGAGGGCGGCCTGCGCCAGCGAGATCTCGCCCAGGCCGCGCTGCAGGTTGTCGAGCGCCAGCAGCGAGTGGCCGAAGGCGACGCCGATGTTGCGCTGGGTGGTCGAGTCGGTGAGGTCGCGCTGGAGGCGCGAGGTGACCAGCGTCTGCGCGAGCGTGGCGAACAGGCCGCCCGAGATCTCCAGGTTCGCCTCGGCGTTCTCGAAGCGGATCGGGTTGATCTTGTGGGGCATGGTGGACGAACCCGTCGCGCCGGCCACCGGGATCTGAGTGAAGTAGCCCACCGAGATGTAGCTCCACACGTCGGTGGCTAGGTTGTGCAGGATGCCGCCCGCGTGCCGGACGCGGTCGTACAACTCCACCTGCCAGTCGTGGGACTCGATCTGTGTCGTCACCGGGTTGAAGCCGATGTCGAGCGACTCGATGAACTCCCGCGTCAGGGCCGGCCAGTCCACGTCGGGCTCGGCGGCCAGGTGGGCCGACCAGGTGCCGGTCGCGCCTGAGAACTTCGCCAGGTAGTCCGTGCCCTCGATCTGGCGGGCGACGCGCTGCAGGCGCCACGCGAAGACCCCGATCTCCTTGCCCATGGTGGTGGGCGTGGCGGGCTGGCCGTGCGTGCGGGCCAGCATGGCCGCGTCGCGGTGCGTCGTCGCCAGCTTTGCCAGGATGTCCGTCACGGCGTGGAGCTTGGGCAGCCACACCTCGGCCACCGCGCGCTTCACGGTGAGCGCATAGGCCGTCGAGTTGATGTCCTCGCTGGTGCAGGCGAAGTGGGTCAGCTCGGCGATCGCGCCGAGGCCCAGCTGCTCGAGCCGGTCGCGGACCAGGTATTCGACCGCCTTCACGTCGTGGCGGGTGATGGCCTCGCGCTCGGCCAGCCATTCGATCTCGGCCTGGCCGAACTCGGTATAAAGGGCCCGCAGGCTGGCCTTGTCGGCGTCGCTCAGCGGCGAGGAGCCGAACAGCGCGCGGTCGGTGAGCGCGACCAGCCACTCAACCTCGACCTCGACCCGGGCGCGGTTGAGGCCGGCCTCCGACAGGTAGTCCGCGAGCGAGGCGACGGCCGGGCGATAGCGGCCGTCCAACGGGCTGAGCGGCTGAGGAGGCAGAGAGGTCACGGGATCTCCGGGCAAGAGTCGGGTCGGCGTTTCGCGGGCGCGGCTTGCCGTAGCGGGCCAGGCTCGCCCTGTCGATTGTACATCAGCAATTCGCGGTCGTGCGGGGCGACCCGCTCAGCGCGGCTGTTCTTCCAGGTGGCCGTCCTTCAGGGCGAAGACGCGGTCCATGTGGCTGGCGAGCTCCAGGTTGTGGGTCGCCACCAGGGCGGCCACGCCCTGGCTGCGGGCCAGCGCGTAGAGGCTGTCGAACACCGCGCCCGAGGTGGCGGGATCGAGGTTGCCGGTGGGCTCGTCGGCCAGCAGCAGCCGGGGCGAATTGGCCAGCGCGCGGGCGATGGCGACGCGCTGTTGCTCGCCGCCGGAGAGCTGGGCCGGCTGGTGGTGGGTGCGTTCCTTGAGCCCGAGGTCGGAGAGCAGCGTCGTGGCCTGGGCCTGGGCCTTCCGGCGCTCCACGCCGGCGATCATCATCGGCAGCGCCACGTTGTCCTGCGCCGAGAATTCCGGGAGCAGGTGGTGGAACTGGTAGACGAAGCCGATGGTGGCCAGGCGCACGCGGGTCCGCTCGCGCTCGGGCAGGTTCGAGCAGTCGGCGCCCAGGATCGAGATGCGCCCGCCGTTCGGGCGTTCCAAGAGGCCGGCGGCGTGCAGCAGGCTGGACTTGCCCGAGCCGGAGGGGCCGATCAGGCCCACGATCTCGCCCGGCTGCACGTCGAGATCGACGCCGCGCAGGACGGTCAGCGCGCCAGCCTCGGTGACGTAGGTCCGCTCCAGCCCGCGGATGGAGAGCACGGGCTCACTCATAGCGGAGCGCCTCCACCGGATCGAGCTTGGACGCCCGCCATGCCGGCAGCAGGCTCCAGAAGCACGCCATGCCTAGCGAGAACGCCGAGATCGCCGCCACCTCGCCCCAGTCCACCTTCGCCGGCAGGCGCGAGAGGTAATAGACGTCCGAGGCGAACACCTGCGTCCCGGTGACCCATTCCACGAAGCTCTGGATCGGGCCGATGTAGATCGAGAACAGCACGCCCAGGACGACGCCGGCCAGCGTGCCCAGGCCTCCGATCGCGGCGCCGGCCATGAAGAATATCCGCAGCACCGAGCCCTGCCCCGCGCCGATGGTGCGCAGGATGGCCACGTCGCGGGTCTTGTTCTTCACCAGCATCACGAGGCCGGAGATGATGTTGAGCGCGGCGATGACGATCAGCATGCCGAGGATCAGCCGCATGGCCGTGCGCTCGACGGCGAGCGCGCCCCAGAAGGCGGTGTCGCGCTGGGTCCAGTCGTTGACGATGGCGGCGGGGCCGGCGGCCTTGGTGATCGGGCCGCGCAGCTGGGCGGCGTGGTCGGGGTCGGCCACCTTGATCTCGATGGCGTCGGCGGTGTCCTCGCGGCCGAAGAACAGCTGGGCCTGCGCCAGCGGCATGTAGATGTAGGCCTGGTCGAACTGGCTCATGCCGACGGTGAAGGTGGCGCCGACCGTATAGGCCTTCTGCAGCGGCGTGCCGCCGAAGGCGGTGGCGCCGCCGGCCGGGGAGATCAGGGTCAGGGTGTCGCCGGGCCCGACGCCCAGCTGCTGGGCCAGCCGCTCTCCAACCACGATGACGTCGCCGCCGAACTCGCCGTCGCCGAAGCCCTTCAGCGTGCCGCGGGTGATGTTGCCCGAGACCAGCTTCGTCTCCTGCAGGTCCTTGGCGCCGATCCCGCGCACCAGGGCGCCGGTGATCTGGCTGGGCCCGATGGCGATGGCCTGGGCCTCGACCACAGGCGCGGCCTGGATCACACCCGGCACCTTGACGATGCGGGCCACGGCGCGGTCGCGCTCCGAGCCGTCCAGCACGCCGCCGGTGACGAACAGGTGGCCCTGGAAGCCCAGGATCCGGCCCAGCAGCTCGGCCCGGAAGCCGTTCATCACCGACATGGTGGCGATCAGCACGCCCACCGCCAGCATGATGCCGATGAACGAGATGATCGAGATCAGCGCCACGCCGCCCTCGCGCCGCTTGGCGCGCAGATAGCGGCCCGCGAGCATCCGCTCCCAGAGGCCGAACGGCGGCGCGCGGCCGCCCGTGACGGCTTGGGCCTGGCTCAACCGATGATCGCCTTCAGCGCCGCGTCGAGGGAGACCGTCTGGCGCTCGCCGGTGGCGCGGCGCTTCAGCTCGACCACGCCGTCGGCCACGCCCTTGGGACCCACGATGAGCTGCCAGGGGATGCCGACCAGATCGGTGGCCGCGAACTTCGCGCCCGGCCGGTCGTCGCGGTCGTCGTAGAGCGGGTCGATGCCGGCGTCGGAGAGCGCCTTGTAGGCCTTCTCGCAGACCTCGTCGCACCCGGCGTCGCCGACGCGCAGGTTCAGCACCGCCGCGCCGAAGGGCGCTACGCTGTCGGGCCAGATGATGCCGCCCTCGTCATGGCTGGCCTCGATGATCCCGCCCACCAGGCGCGAGACGCCGACGCCGTACGAGCCCATCTGGACCGGCGTGTCCTTGCCGTCCGGGCCAGTGACGTTGGCCTTCATCGGAGCCGAGTACTTGGTCCCGAAATAGAAGATGTGGCCCACCTCGATGCCGCGGGCGGTCATCCGCTTGTCCTCGGGCAGCGCCTCGTACTTGGCCGCGTCGTGCATCTCGTCCGAGGCGGCATAGAGCGCCGTGCGCTGGTCCACCAGCGGCTGCAGGTCGCCTTCCCAGTCGATGTCGGGGCCGGGCGCGCCCATCTCGACCAGGTCGCGGTGGGCGAAGACCTCGCTCTCGCCGGTGTCGGCCAGGATGATGAACTCGTGGCTGAGGTCGCCGCCGATGGGTCCTGTGTCGGCCCGCACGGGGATCGCCTTCAGGCCCAGGCGCGCATAGACGTTGAGATAGGCCAGGAACATCCGGTTGTAGGCCCGGCGCGCCGCCGCCTCGTCGATGTCGAAGCTGTAGGCGTCCTTCATCAGGAACTCGCGGCCGCGCATCACCCCGAAGCGGGGGCGGCGCTCGTCACGGAACTTCCACTGGATGTTGTAAAGATTCTTCGGCAAGTCCTTGTACGACTTGATGTAGCTGCGGAAGATATCGGTCACGACCTCCTCGGCCGTGGGGCCGTACAGCAGGTCCCGGTCGTGGCGGTCCTTGATGCGCAGCATCTCCTCGCCATAGGCCTCGTAGCGGCCGCTCTCGCGCCACAGGTCGGCGAGCTGCAGGGTCGGCATCAGGATCTCGACGGCGCCGGCGCGGTTCATCTCCTCGCGCACGACCTGTTCGATCTTCTTGAGCACCTTCAGGCCCAGCGGCAGCCAGGCGTAGATGCCGGCCGCCTCCTGGCGGATCAGGCCGGCGCGCAGCATGAGCTGGTGCGAGACGATCTGCGCGTCGGCGGGCGCCTCGCGAAGCGTGGGCATGAAGTATCGCGAAAGGCGCATGGAATCTTCGGCTCTCAGGTCAGCAGGAGGCGACCTGATAGCCTTGCCGCTGGAACCTTGGCAACGATGTGGCGACCCTTCGGGTTCCTCAGTAGTGCGCGGGAAGGTCCGGCAGGCGCACCAGGCCGAACTTGATCACGGCCCACAGGATCGCGAACAGCACCGCCGAGACCCACGTGGTGGTGAGGAACTTCTTCTTCAGCTTGGGGTCGACCGGCGCGCCGGGATCGCCGCCGTCGCCCTTGTCGATGCCGGCCTCGGCATGGCTCTGCACGCCGATCGGCAGCACGGCGAACAGCACCGTCCACCAGATGGTCAGATAGATCGCGACGGCGGTGAACGGGCCCATCAGTGGGCTCCCTTTGGGGTTTCCATCAGCTCGACCAGGACGCCGCCCATGTTCTTCGGGTGGACGAAGATCACCGGGGTGCCGTGGGCGCCGATGCGCGGCTTGCCGCCGTTCAGGACCGTGGCGCCCTTGGCCGCCATGTCGTCGCGGGCGGCCTCGATGTCGGCTACCTCGAAGCAGATGTGGTGCTGGCCGCCGGCCGGGTTCTTCTCGAGGAAGCCCTTCAGCGGCGAAGCGTCGCCGTGCGGCTCGATCAGCTCGATCTGGCTGTTGGGCAGATCGACGAAGCAGACCCACACGCCCTGCTCGGGCATGGCGAACTTCTCCCCGATCTTCGTCGCGCCTAGCACGTCGCGATACAGCTTCACCGACTCTTCGATGGAGGGCGTGGCGACGCCCACGTGGTTCAGTTTCCCGATCATGGGCGGGGTATACGCCGCCCCGCGCGCGGGCGCGAGATCACGTTGGGGAAGAAGGTGCGTCGTTAGAACACGGCCCCCGATGCCATGAGGGCTGCGATCCGCTCGGGGGCGATCCCGTAGCCCACCAGCACCTCGGCCGAATGTTGGGCCAGGTCGGGCGTCGGGCCGGCGAAGCCGCTCGGCGTGCGGGAGAAGCTGGAGAACGCGGTGGCGGTGATCATCGGGCCGAGGCGCGGGTGGCTCCAGCCTTCCACGAAGCCGTTCCGCGCCAGGTAGTCGTCCTCCAGGGCGTCGCCGCCACGGATCACCGGAGCCGCGGCCACGCCCGCCGACCGGAGCGCCGACAGCGCCTCACTGCGCAACCGGCCCGCCACGGCCGCCTCGATGCGGCCGGCCAGCGGGCCGTCGCGCGGCTCGGCCAGCGGGGTCGGGCCAAGGTCGACGCCCAGCGCCCGGCCTACCGCCTCGGCCTCGGCCGCCGTCTCGGCGACGAGGCCGATCCAGCCGCCGGCGCAGGCATAGTAGCGATGCAGCGCCGAGACGCCGAGGCAGTCGACGCCGCCCAGGTCGTTCGGGGGCCGGCCGGCGTAGTCGACGACCTCGCCCAGCTGGAACAGCAGGCTCTGGGCCATCAGGCTGGTCAGCACTTCCTGGCCTTCGCCGGTCCGCTCGCGGGCGTTCAGGGCCGTGACCACGGCGCCGGCCACCGTCGCGGCGGTGGCGATGTCGTTGACGGCGATGGTGTGGAGGATCGGGTCGCCCTCCCCGCCCTGGGCCGCCATCATGCCCCCTTCCGCCTGCAGCAGCGGGTCGAAGCCCGGTAGGACGGCGCGCGGGCCGGTCTCGCCATAGGCGTTGATCGAGCAGGAGATGATCTTCGGGTTCACGGCCTTCAGCGCCGCATAGTCGATGCCGAGCCGGCCGCGCACGCCCAGGCGGTAGTTGTCGATGACGACGTCTGCGTCCTTCACCAGTTCCAGGAAGAGCTCGCGCGCCTCGGGTTTCTTGAGGTCCAGACCCAGGCCCCGGGTCCCGCGGTTGTAGGCCAGGAACTGGGAGCCGTCCGAGCGGAACGGGTCGGCTTCGCGCGGCTCGATCTTGATCACGTCGGCGCCAAGCTGACCCAGGATCGTGCCGGCATAGGCGCCGGCGATCACCGTGCCGAGGTTCAGCACCTTCACGCCCGCCAGCGGGCCGCCCGGCCGCGTCTCGCCTGTGATCTGCGGACCTGCGACCCAGGCCGGCGGCGCCTGGACGGATTGCGGCAACTGCCGCACGGCGGCGGGCGTCGCGCTGAACTTCGTCGAGGGCGAGGGCATGGCGACCTCGCCCAGCGTGGGATGCTTCAGGACCGTGCGCAGACCGCCCCCGGCCACCGTCTCGCCGGCGAACCACACCTCGCGCCGGCCGATGGGGGCGCAGGGAACGTCGTTGGCCCTGAGCGCCTCCAGCCACTCGTCGCGCGTGCGGGTGAGGAACATGCCCTCCAGCAGGTCGCGGGCGGCCAGCATGTCGGCCTCCAACGCCTCGAAGGCGTCGTCCAGGCCCAGGACCTCGAACGCCTTGCGGTAGAAGTTGGTGAAGAGCGTCCCCAGGAAGAACCACTCGCCGTCGGCCCCCTGATAGAGCCGATAGCGGGGATTGGCCCCCGGCGGCGTTCCGCGCGGCAGCGGCGGTTCGCCCAGGATGCGCGACGGCGGCGCGGCCTCGGCCGAGCCGTGCAGGCCGCTCACCACCAGGGCCTGGCCCCGCCCGCTGCGCCCGCGCTCGAACAGCGCAGCCCCGATGGCGCCGGCGCCCAGCACGGCCTGCGAATAGAACGCGATCGGGATCACCAGGTGGATCGGCTGGTCGCCCCAGGCCCCCTGGCGGAAGGCGACCCCAGTCAGGCCCGCAAGCAGGCTGTGGTGGGCCGGCAGGTCGCTCCATTCGCCGGTCGTTCCGTAGGGCGGCATCCAGGCGTGGATCAGGCCAGGATGCGCCGCCGTCAGGGTCGCGCCGTCGAGGCCCAGCGCCTCCAGCCGGCCGGGCGCACGGTCGAAGAGCGCGACGTCGGCGCCGGCGACCAGCGCCTTGGCGGCCGCGAGCCCTTCCGGCGTCTCGAGGTCGAGGGTCACGACCTGCTTGTTGCGGTTCCAGGCCAGGTAGCCGGGATGGTCCTTCAGCCGGTCGCCGCCTGGCGGCTCGACCTTCACCACCTCGGCCTCGAAGTCGCCCAGCAGCATGGCCGCCATCGGCCCCGCCAGGCCCTGGCTGAAATCGGCGATGCGGACGCCTCGATACGCGGACATGGCGCTCTCCCCTGCGCATCGGCGGCGCGGTTCCCGCGTCTCGCCCCTCGCGCATCAAACCCGTCCTTCGAAGGCCCGGCAACATGCTAGCCTTCGCAAAACGACGGGAGGGACGAGATGCGGACCGCGACGCTGGGCCCGCTGGGCGAGGTGAGCCGCCTCACGCTGGGCGGCGGCATCGGCCAGATCTGGGGCGAGACCACCCACGAGGAGGCGCTGGCCACCGTCCACGCCGCCGTCGACGCCGGGATCAGCCTGATCGATTGCGCGCCCATGTACCGCAACGCCGAGGCCTTCATCGGCGAGGCGTTCGCAGGCCGGCCGCCCCCTGGCGTGCGCTTCACGACCAAGCACCAGCTGGGCTCGCCGGATCCGGGCGACGTCGCCCCTGCCCTGACCGCCTCGCTGGAGGCGAGCCTGGCCGCCATGCGCCTGGAGCGCCTGGACCTCTTCTTCCTGCACTCCAACATCCACCTGGACGGGTTCGCCTATGCCCACGGCGACTCGTCCAAGGATCGGTTCTCGACGAGTTGGTCGCTATACGAGCACGAGGTCGTCCCGGCGATGGAGGCGCTGAAGGCGTCAGGCCGGATCGGCGCCTGGGGGATCACCGGCATCGGCGTGCCGACCGCCGTGCTGCAGGCGCTGGACCACGCGCCCAGACCCGACGTGGTGCAGGTGATCGCCAACCTGATGGACAGCCCCGGGGCGCTGAAGCGCTACGCCGAGCCCGCGCAGCCCCGCGAGATCGCCGCCCGGGCGAAGGCGCTGGGTCTGGGCGTCATGGGCATCCGCGCGGTGCAGGCCGGCGCCCTGACCGCCGCCGTCGACCGCGAGCTCTCGGCCAACAGCCCCGACCGCGCCGACTACGATCGCGCGGCGCCGTTCCGCGCGCTGTGCGCCCAATGGGGCCAGGACCCGGCCTATGTCGCGCACCGCTACGCGCTCAGCCTGCCCGATTTCGACACCGTGGTGCTGGGCGTGAAGAACCGCGCCGAGCTCGCCATGTGCGTCGCGGCGGAAGCGGCGGGGCCGTACTCGGCGGCGGAGATGGGGGAGATCGACGGGCTCAAGCTCCGCTGAACCTTTCCCTCCCCTTCATGGGGAGGGTGGCGAGCCGAGCGAGACGGGTGGGGAAGTAATGTTCAAGCTCTGAGCCCGGCCGTGACTTCCCCACCCGTCTGCTCGCGTTGCTCGCATCCACCCTCCCCATAAAGGGGAGGGAAAATCAGATCCGCAGGACCGTGGTCTCCACCACGGGCCGGCGCCCCCAGATGCGTTGGCTGGCTTTCTTCACGGCGCGGGAGATGGCGGTCTCGATCGAGGCGTCGAGTTCCTTCTCCTCGCCCTTCAGCCGCTTGATGGCGCCCTCGGCCTCGTCGGCGAGTTCGTCCAGCACCTCGTCCAGGTGGTCCTCGTCCTCGGTGGGCAGGCCCAGCGCCCGGACCTGCGGCCCGCTGGCGATCTTGCCGCGGCCGTCGAGCACGACCGAGACGGCGATCACGCCGTTGAACGCCGCATGGCGCCGCTCGCGCAGGGCCTCGCCGTTCTCGGGGGTCAGGACGCCGGCGTC
>Ga0065165_1000554_pt1 | contig 56028 bp, 56 predicted proteins | sample AraplaMF_Cvi_mMF_FD_63813 | JGI IMG/M metagenome (GOLD analysis project Ga0065165, IMG submission 63813) | Arabidopsis root microbial communities from the University of North Carolina, USA - plate scrape MF_Cvi_mMF (version 2) (version 3) | ecosystem: Host-associated > Plants > Roots >...
ACAAGGCGCTAAAGGACATCATCGCCATCCTGGGCATGGATGAGCTGTCCGAAGAGGACAAGCTGATCGTGGCCCGCGCCCGGAAGATCCAACGCTTCCTGTCGCAGCCGTTCCACGTGGCCGAGCAGTTCACCAACACGCCCGGCGTGCTGGTCAGCCTCGAAGACACCATCCGCTCGTTCAAGGCGCTGGTGGACGGCGAGTACGACCACCTGCCCGAGCCGGCCTTCTACAACGTCGGCAACATCGAGGACGCGGTCCGCAAGGCCGAAGCCCTCGCCGCGGAAGCCTAAGGCCGATGGCCGGGAAGCTGCACTTCTCCCTGGTCTCGCCGGAACGGGAACTGTTCTCGGGTTCGGTGGACCAGGTGGACGCGGAAGGCACCGAGGGCGGCTTCGGCGTCCTCGCGGGCCATGCGCCGTTCATGACCGCCCTCAAGGAGGGCTCGGTCCGCGTGCACAACGACGGGACCGTGACGGTCTACGAGGTCCGCGGCGGGTTCGCCGACGTGACCCCGGAAGGGCTCACGATCCTGGCCGAGCACGCGGTCGAAGCCGCCTAACTGGGCACTAGACAGGCAGATAATTCACTGCCGTAAATTGGGCGCCTTCAGGCCTTGCCTCGGGCGCCTTGCTTGAGTTTCATGCCGGGCCGAAAAGTCAGGGGAACTTTCATGCGTATCGCCCTCTCCAGCCTGATCCTCGCCGCCGGTCTCGCGACGGCTGCGCATGCCCAGGACCCGGCGGCCCAGCCCGCTCAACCCGCGGCTCCGGCCGCCCAGCCTGCTCCGGCTCCGGCTGCGCCCGCGCCCGCCGCGGAAGCGCCCGCCCCGGCTCCGGCCGAAGCGGCCCCGCCGCCGCCGACCCTGCCCACCGCCGGCTACGGCTTCGAGGCGATCCAGATCGTCGAGAAGATCTGCGTGCCGGCCGTGCGTGGCCAGGGCGTGGACGCGGTCGCCAAGGCCAACGGCTTCAAGCAGAACCGCCGTGACCAGACCTGGACCAAGGCGTTCGGGACCGAGAACAAGGCCTACCAGGTGGTGGCCTTCCCCTCCGGCTCGAACAAGTCGGTCTGCAACGTCGAGCTCCGCTACCCGCTGGGCGCCGACGCCGACATCGCCAAGGCGCTGAACGTGTGGTCGTTCGTGCACCAGCCGCCGCTGGACCCGACCGCCAACTACACCCAGCCGCAGGATCCGGACGGCCTGAAGCGCGTCCGCCGGTCGTGGGAATACCTGACCGCGAACCAGTCGGTCGGCCTGAACTTCTCGACCGTGCGTAAGCCGGACGACACGCAGGTGAACAAGGCCTACGACATGGGCACCCTGCAGTACCAAGAGCGCACCTTCTAGGATGAGCCTCACGGACGCCGCGGGCCTCCTCGGCGTCCTCACCATCCTGGTGGCCTACGCCGGCGCCGCATTGGGCAAGCTCGACGCGGAAAGCCCGGTCTCGCTCGCCTGCAACCTCATCGGCGCCTGCCTCATCCTTTGGGGCCTGTTGACCGAGAACTTCAACCTCTCCGCCACCGTGATGGAGGGCTCCTGGGCCCTGGTGGCCGCGGTGGGCCTGGCCCGCTGGGCGCTGCGCAGACGAAAGACCTGAAGTCGTCCTTCTCCCCTTGCGGGAGAAGGTGTCGGCCGCAGGCTGACGGATGAGGGGTCGCGCGGATCGGTAAGCCGCGATGGCGCGTCAGCGCCGGAAGATTCAAACCGCGGAATACGCAGAAAACGCAGAAGGCCCAGCAAATACCGCCTCTTCTGCGCCATTCCGCGTATTCCGCGGTTTCATGAGACAGCGCCTGCGGCGCACACTGAGATGGATGGCGGAGCGCGACCCCTCATCCGTCGGCTGCGCCGACACCTTCTCCCGCAAGGGGAGAAGGGCGCCTAAGCTTCCGCCTTCACCCGGCTTTCCAGCCAGTCCAGGGCGATCGCGGCCACCTCTTCCCACCCCTCCTCGCCGATGAGCCAGTGGCTCATGCCGGACATGACGCGGAAGTCGGCCCCGATGCGCTCGGCGGTCTGGCGGACGGTGGCGACGGGATGGACCACGTCGCGGTCCCCGGCGATGGCCAGCGACGGCATCGGGAGCGCCCCCACGCCCACGCTGGTGGTCATGAACGGGTCAAGCCACCAGTTCAGCACCTCGCGCACCGCGCGGCCGCTCTCGGGGACCAGGCGGGCCAGGACGCGGTCGCGCACGGCCTTGGGCGTGCGGTCCAGGCTGTGGTGGCGCATCAGATGGCGGTCGGGCGGCACGGCGCTGGTCCAGAACGGGTCAGCCAGATGGACGCCGAAGGCGGTGATCGCCTCTTCGATGGACGAGCCGGTGACGCCCCAGGGCGGCGACGGGGCCAGCAGCACCAGGGCGCGGGCCTTCGCGCGCCGGGCGGCCATCTGGCAGACCAGGCCGCCCATGGAGTGGCCCAGCAGCACCGGCGGCTCGGGCAGCTCGTCGCACAGCTTCACGAGGCTGCGGGCGTAGTCCGACATGGAGAGGCCCGCGACGCCGCGGCTCTCGCCATGGCCGGGCAGGTCGGGGGCGATCACGGTCCAGCCCCGCGCCTCGAAGGGCGTGCGGAAGGCCTCGAAGGCCCACCCGGCGCAGAAGGCGCCATGCGTCATGACGACGGTCGGCATGGGTTTACCTGCTCCCCCCGGAGCGTTCACGGGCAGGCAGCTTAGACCGAAGTTACTAAACGGTCGTATGGATTCAGGCGGCGGCGCTTTTGGTCGCAGCGAAGGCGGCGAAGGCCGTGGCGACCGTCTCGTAGGCCGCCCGCTTGAACGGCACGATCAGTTCGGGCGCCTCGGCGAGATAGCCCCAGCGCCAGGCGTCGAACTCGGGCTCGTGGTGGGCGGCCAGGTCGAACTCGGCCTCGGTCCCGTCGAAGCGGAAGGCGAACCACACCTGCTTCTGGCCCTTGAAGCCGCGGGCCGACTTGGGGCCCGAAAAGTCGGCGGGGAAGTCGTAGACGATCCAGCCGTCGGTGCGGCCCAGGTAGGTGACGCTGGACGCGCCCGTCTCCTCAGCCAGCTCGCGGCGGGCGGCGGCCTCCAGGTCCTCGCCGGCGTCGACGCCGCCCTGCGGGAATTGCCAGTTGTGAGGGCCCGGCGTATGGGCGCGGCGGCCGAGCCAGACGCGGCCATCCGGATGGAACAGCACCACTCCCACGTTGGGCCGGTATTGCGAGAGGTCTGTCATCTCTTCTGGGTCAGGGCCGAGGCGGGAGCGAGCTGATAGCCCCTCTGTTCCACCTCATTGGCCCAGGATGCAACCTTCTCCAGGGTGATGGGATAGGCGAAGCCTGAGCCCAGGGCCTGGCCGCGCTGCAGGGCGCCGCCCTCCAGGGCCATGAGCTGCTGGTCGATGGCCGCGCCCGAGAGCTTGTCGTCGATGACCCGCTCGGCCGTGGCGCGGGCCATGCCGCCGCCGCGGCGCGCCGCCGAGCCATCGTCGATGAAGGCCAGGCCGCGACCCTTCACCGAGCTCGCGAAGGCGTTGTAGGCGGTGTCGACGACCAGGAAGCGCGAGCCCAGGTAGTTGGTCAGGCCGAAGTAGCCGGTGGCGCGGGAAAGGATCCACTCCAGCTTCTTCACGGTCTCGGGCGGCTGGCCGTCGGCCATCAGGGTGTATGGACCGGGATCGTTGTCGGGGTAGTCGACCGGCTCCATCGGCGTCTCGAGCAGCACCTCGTGGCCGTGGGCGCGGGCCATGTCGATCCAGCCCTGCAGGCCTTCGGCATAGACGACGAACGACAGGGTGATCTCGGGACGCAGGGTCTCGATCGCCTGGCGGGTGGCGCGCTGGTTCAGGCCGAGGCCGCCGATGACCAGTGACACCTTGGGCCGACCGTTGGACGTGAAGGGCCGCGCGTAGACCTGGGCCGGCGTGCGGCCGTCCTGGGCGATGATGGGCAGCGGACCGCCGGGGCCGGGCGCGTAGAAGCCGGCGATCGGGGCGACCGGCAGCGCCTGGCCCGCCAGGACCGGCAGGGCCGCGCCGCCCGTCGCGCCGCCGAAGTTCGCCGCGGCGCCCGGCGCCAACGGACGCTCGGAAAGGCGCACGACGTCCTTGTAGACGTGCGGCTGGCCATGGACGGGCTTCAGGGCCTCGCGCCAGCCGGCCGGCGCGCTGCGCAGGGACGGGTCGAGGGGAAGACGGATGTGGTCGGGACCGGCGCCCACCGGGCCGAGCAGGTGCACCAGCGCGACCACCGCGCCGGCGAACAGCACGCCTGCGCCGGCCAGGCCGACGGCGGGGCTTTTCACGATGGCGCCCAGGTCGACCTTCGGGGCCTTGAACTGGGGTAGGGCGATGCTGGCCAAGGCGTGGGACTCCTCAGCCTGGAGCCTCGCCGAACATGGTTAACGCGATCTCAACTGCGCCGGACGCGAGGCCCGCTGCGTCAGGTGGCCGCGAGGTCCGGGCGCGGCGCAGGCGCTCTTCCTTTGGAGTCATGGACGCACGAAAAAGGGCGGCCCTGGGACCGCCCCTCCGTGTTCGATAGGCGCCGGAGCCCTACTTCTGCGTGGTGGCCGGGGGCTTCACCTCGGCGACCTTGGCCTTCGAGACGATCTCGGCCAGGCGGGCGGTGGGCTTCGGCAACTTGGGCGTGGCGGCCACGGAGCCGTAGCGCAGCACGTCCTCGGCGCGGGCCACCTGGAAGTCCTTCTTCTCGTCGAAGCCTTCCGGCGGCGCCTCGGCGGGCTCGTGGGCGCCGCGGCGCACCTTGCCCTCGTCGGCGTTCAGCGCGTTCTTGAAGCTGGCTTCCGAGAACTGGTAGCTGCGGTTGGCGATGATCTGGGCCTCGTCGCGGGTCAGCGCGACTTCCAGGTCGGGCTCGATGCCCGTCTTCTGGATCGAGCGGCCCGACGGCGTGTAGTAGCGCGCCGTGGTCAGCTTCAGCGCCCCGTCGATGCCGCCGCGCAGCGGGATCACGGTCTGCACCGAGCCCTTGCCGAAGCTGGTGGTGCCGACGAGTTCAGCGCGCTTGCGGTCCTGCAGGGCGCCGGCGACGATCTCGGCCGCCGAGGCCGAGCCCGAGTTGATGAGGACCACCATCGGCATGCCGCCCGTGATGTCGCCCGGGCGGGCGTTATAGCGTTCCACGTCGCGCGGATCGCGGCCGCGCTGGCTGACGATCTCGCCGCCTTCCAGGAACAGGTCGGAGACGCCCACGGCCTGGTCGAGCAGGCCGCCGGGGTTGTTGCGCAGGTCGAGGATGACGCCCTTGGCCTTGGGGTTCTTCGCCTTCATCTCGGCGAAGGCCTGCTCGGCCTCGTCGGTCGTCTTCTCGTTGAAGCTGGCGATGCGCAGGACGATGTTGTCGCCGTCGAGGCGCGCGGTGGCCGACTTCGGCTTGATGACCTCACGCACCAGCTTGACGTCGAACGGGTCGGACTTCTCGCGGGCGATGGTCAGCGTCACGGTCTCGCCGGGGCGGCCGCGCATCTGCTTCACGGCCTCGGTGACCGTCAGGCCCAGCACGCTCTCGCCGTTCACGGCGGTGATGTAGTCGCCGGCCTTCACGCCGGCCTTGGCGGCGGGGGTGCCGTCCATCGGCGAGATCACCTTGACCACGCCGTCCTCGCTGGTGACCTCGATGCCAAGGCCGCCGTATTCGCCGCGCGTCTGATCGCGCATGTCGTCGAAGGATTCCGGATCGAGGTAGCCCGAGTGCGGATCGAGGGAGGTGAGCATCCCGTCGATGGCGGCCTGGATCAGCTTCGTATCGTCCACCTCGGTGACGTACTGGTTCTCGACGGTGTTCAGCACGTCGCCGAACAGCCCGAGCATCCGGTAGGTCTTCGCCCGCGGCTGGGCCGTCGCGTTCGCCTGCTGGCTCACGTAGGCCATCGAGCCTGCGCCGAGGACGAAAGCGGACGCGCCGATCAGGAGATACTTCTTCATAGCCAGGCTCAGACTCCCTTGGATGGATGGCCCATCCTCTTATGGAGCGCGCCGAGGCGACCGTTTTGAGGCCGTATCAGCCCGCTTTCTTGTTCAACCCCGGTTCTTCACCAGCCAACGGGCCGGATCGACGGGCGAACCCTGCTCACGGACCTCCAGATAGAGCTCGGAGGCCGCTTGCCGACCACCGTTAGCCCATCCGACAGGCTGACCCTCCGTGACGGATTGTCCGACCTGAACCGACGTTCTCTCCAGACCAGCAAGCACGAGATGATATCCGCCCGCTAGTCTTAATATCACGATGACGTCCCACCCCTTCACGGGGCCCACGTATTGGACAAGGCCCGCCGCGGGGCTCGCGACGCGCGTTCCCTTCGGAGCCGAGAGGGTCAGGCCGTTGGAACGGCCGCCGCCCGCCAGCGGATCGCCGAACCGCCGGACCACCGCGCCCGAGGCCGGCCAGACCAGGCGCGGCGGCGGGGAGAGCTCGGCCGGATCAGGGTTGACTGCGCCCCTAAGCCGCAGGCCCACGGAAGTGTCAGGCTGCGGCAGAGCATCGGCCGCCAGGCTGTCGCGCTCGAACAGGGCCTCGCTCTGGACGGCGGCCAGGCGGCGCTGGCGCATCACCTCGGTGGCGCCCTGGGCATAGCCCTGGGCCCGGTCGGCCAGGGCGGGGGTCAGCGCCTTGACCAGGATGGCGGCGCGCACGGCGTCCTTGGCGTCGTCCGGCGAGACCAGGAGGGCCGGCGGCGGGTCGCGCTTCAGCTGCTCCAGCACCGAGAGCAGGCGTGAGAGGCGGTGCATGTTGGCGCCCTGGTCGACCGAGAGCTCGGTCTCGGCCGCGTTCAGCCGCTCCAGCTTGTCGGAGTTGGCCGCGAAGGCCGCACCGACCACCAGGGTCGCCAGGAGAGGTCCGAAGAGGAAGATCCGCCGCATCAGTCCCGATGATACGGTGATCCGGCCAGAATGGAGACAGCGCGGTAGATCTGTTCGCAGAGCATTGCCCGCGCCAAGGCGTGCGGCCAGGTCTGGGGCCCGAAGGCCAGCGTGCCCTGCACCGATTTCACCAGCTCCGGATCGAGGCCGTCGGCGCCGCCGATCAGGAAGACGAGCCGGCGCACGCCGCGGTCGCGCAGCTGGCCGATCTCCTCGGCGAAGGCGCGCGAGGCCCGGGCCTTGCCGCGCTCGTCGCAGGCGATGACGTGGCTGTCGGCCAGGTGCGGGCGCAGCGCCTCGGCCTCGGCGGCCTTGCCGGGCTTCTTGCTCTCGACCTCCACCACTTCGACGGGCCCGAGGCCCAGGGCGCGGCCGGCCGCCGTCGCGCGGTCGACGTAGAGCTTCACGAGCTCGGTCTCCGGCGAGCGGGAGAGCCGGCCGATGGCTATGACCGCGATCTTCACGCGGCGATCAGACCAGCGGCGGCGGGGGCTTGAAGCCGCCGAACTCGCGCTCCAGCAGGCCGGCGAAGGCGATGGTGGTGCGGTCCTCGAGGTAGGGGCCGATCACCTGGAGGCCGATGGGTAGGCCGCCGCGGGTGAAGCCCGCCGGGAAGGCGGTGGCCGGCAGGTTGGGCAGCAGGGCCAGGCCAGGCCAGCCGAGCTGGCCGAAGTAGGGCGTGGGCTGGCCATCGATCATCAGGACGCGCTTGGCGTTGTCGGGCTCATCCACATGCGGATAGGCGACCGTGCCGAAGGTGGGCGCGATCACCACGTCGAACTCCTCGAAGAAGCGGGCCCAGCGGCGGCGGTAGGCCACTTGGGCGTCCAGCATGTTCATCCACTCGTGCGCGTTCATGGTCGTGCCGCCGGGCGCGCCCCGCGACATGGCCGCGCCGACCAGGGCCATGAACACCCCGTGCTGGGCGGCGAGGTCGGGCAGGAGGTCGCTGCCGCGGCTGACCTGGCAGCCCAGCGCGTCGAGTTTCCCGGCCAGCGCGTTGACCGCGCCCGCGACCTCGCTGTCGGTGACGACCGCCGGGTGCCTGTCGAGGACGAAGACGCGGTAGTCGGCGAGCTCGGCCTGGCGCGGACCGCGCAGGTTCAGCGCGTAGCCGACCGCCTCCTCAGGCTCGGGGCCGGCGGTGACGCCCAGCGCGAGGTCGAGGTCGGCGGGGCTGCGCGCCATGGGGCCCACGACCGCCAGCGCGATCGGGCCGCCGTCGAGGCCGGGCGGGGAATGGCCCCGCGTGGGGATGAGGCCGTAGCTGGGCTTGTGGCCGTAGACGCCGCAGAAGGCGGCGGGCACGCGGATCGAGCCCCCGATGTCCGAGCCGAATTCCAGGGGAGTCATGCCGGCCGCCAGCGCCGCGGCGCTGCCGCCCGATGAGCCGCCGGGCGAGAGGCCCAGATCCCAGAGGTTCTTCGTGCGGCCGTAGACCGGATTGGTGCTCTGCCAGTCGGCCAGGAACGGCGGGACGTTGGTCTTGCCCAGGATGATCGCGCCGGCGGCCTTCAGCCGCGCCACGGCCACGGCGTCCTTCTCGGCGACCCAGCCGCTGAAGGCGGGGCTGCCCCAGGTGGAGGGCAGACCCTCGACCTCGTTGCTCTCCTTCACCGTCATCGGCAGACCCAGCAGCGGCTTGCGCTCGCCGCGGACGATGGCCGCATCGGCGCTGCGGGCCGCCTGACGGGCGCGCTGGAAGTCGCGGACCACGACGGCGTTGATCGGACCGTCGCGCTCGACGATGCGGGCGATGGCGGCTTCGGTGAGCTCCAGGGCGCCGACCTGGCGGGCGGCCAGCGCCTCCACGATCTCGCCCGCGGTCTGGTCCAGCAGGTCGAGGCTGAGGGTCTCGGACATGTGCGTACTCCCTAGAGGTGAAGGGTGGCCCGCCGGGCCGGGGCAAGTCCAGCCCGGCGAGGCCCCCCTACCCTTAGGACGCGGAGACGAGCTCGCTTGACCGCGGTTGCGCCGCCGGGGCCGGGAGCAGGCGCTCGGCGATCTGGACGGCGTTGAGCGCGGCGCCCTTCAGCAGCTGGTCGCCGGCCACGAACAGGGCCAGCGAACGGCCCGACGGGTCGCCCAGGTCGCGGCGGACCCGGCCCACCAGCACGTCGCCCTGCCCTTCGGCCTCGGAGGGCATCGGGAAATGGTTGCGCTCGCGGTCGTCGATGACGCGGATGCCCGGGGCGGCGGCTAGCACCTCGCGCGCCAGGTCGGGATCGACGACGCGGTCGAATTCGAGCGTCAGCGCGATGGCGTGGGCGCGCAGGACCGGCACGCGGATGCAGGTGACGCCGATCGGCAGCTCGGGGGCCGAGAGGATGCGGCGGCACTCCTCGATCACCTTCAGTTCCTCGCCGTTGTAGCCGCTTTCGGGATCGACGTCGGCGTTGTGGCTGAAGAGGTTGAAGGCGTAGGGGTGCGGCAGGACCTGGGGTGTGAAGGCCGCGCCCGCCAGCCAGGCCTGGGTCGAGGCGCGCAGTTCCTCCATGGCCGCAGCGCCGGCCCCGGAGGCCGCCTGGTAGGTGGCCATTTGGACGCGCCGCAGGTCGAAGGCGCGGGCCAGCGGGGCGATAGGCACGCCGGCGATGATGGCCACGCAGTTGGGGTTGGCGACGATGCCGTTGTGGCCGGCCAGGGTCTCGGCGTTCACCTCGGGCACCACCAGCGGGCAGTCGGGGTCCATGCGGAAGGCCGAGGAGTTGTCGACCACCACGGCGCCCGCCGCCACCGCCTTGGGGCCATAGACCTTGGAGAGGCCGCTGCCGGCCGAGAAGAGGGCGAGGTCGACGCCTTCGAAGCTGTCGTCGCCCAGGGCCTCGACGGTCAGGGTCTGGCCGCGGAAGCGCACCTTGCGGCCGGCCGAGCGCGACGAGGCCAGCAGGCGCAGGCTGGCCAGCGGGAAGTTACGCTCCTCGAGGCAGCGCACGAGCTCGACGCCCACGGCGCCGGTGGCGCCGACGATGGCGACGTTCGGAAGGGCGGGAAGGGAAGCAGGCATGGTCTCAACGTCTCCAGTTGGCGGAGGCGCGAGGTCTGGCTTCTGGTGAGAGGCTGCCCCGCGCGTCGGCGGGGCTCTTCGGGTCGTGTTGCTGGTCTAGACCACACACGCACCCGTCGACGCCCCGCCGGAGCGGGTCGTTTTCAGGGTAATCGTAATGGTCATGACAGCGGTCATCGCCCGCGCCATTAGCGGGCGCAGGCGTGACTGTAAAGCCCGCGACTAATTGGCCGCGGCGCCGCGGTGGTTCGAATCCACCGACCAGATCTTCTCGATATTGTAGAAGGCGCGCACTTCCGGCCGGAACAGGTGGACGATCACGTCACCCGCGTCGATCAGCACCCAGTCGGCGCTGGGCATGCCTTCGACCCGGCACTTGCCGTAGCCCGCTTCCTTGAGCGCGCGCAGCAGGTGGTCGGCCATCGCGCCCACGTGCCGCTGCGAGCGGCCCGAAGCCACGATCAGCCCGTCGGCGACGGGACTCTTGCCTTTGAGATCGATGAAGACGACGTCCTGGGCCTTGTCGTCGTCGAGCCGGCTGAGGATCAGGTCCTCGATGGCGCCCAGAGAGTCCGGGTCGGTAAGGGAAGTCGCGGCGTCGGCCGAGGCTTCTTGCGCACGCGGCGCAGATTCACGGTTCAGCGGGGTAGCTCCTTTGTTGCCTCGCTGAGCAGACCCTAGCACAGCGCCGGGTCCGGGTCAGGCGCCCTCGCGATCACAAGAAGTCACAAGGGCGCGGCGTGTTCCCCACGCCTCACTCCCCGTCTCAGGACGCCTTCTTGCGGGCCCTGAGCGCGGTGGAGGACTGGAAATTGAAGCGGCCGAACAGGAAAGCCCAGGCCGGCGTCTTCGAATCGGCCAGGCGGACGGCGGCGTGGGTGGGCACGCGGAAGCGGGCGAACCGCTGGGCGGCGGGCGAGAAGCGGCTCTTCAGCGAAATCCAGGGCCGCGAGACCACCGCCACCGGCACCTCGTGCATGATCTGGGTCCAGCCCTTCCAGCGGTGGAAGCTGGCCAGGCTGTCGGCGCCCATGATCCAGACGAACTTCACGCCCGGATAGCGGGCCTTGAGCGCCCGGATCGTGTCGATGGTGTAGTTCGAGCCGAGCTTGCTCTCGACCGCGGCCACGATCATGCCGGGCCCCTGAGCCAGGGCGCGGGCCCCGGCGATCCGCTCGTCGAGGTCGGCGGTCTCGTGGCGCGACTTCAGCGGATTCTGCGGCGAGACCAGCCAGATCACCCGGTCCAGGCCCAGCCGGCGCTTGGCGGTCTCGGCCACGTGGGCGTGGCCGTCGTGGGCCGGATTGAACGAGCCGCCGTAGAGGCCGACCTTCATGCCGGGCGAGAGGCTGAAGCCCAGGCGCTGCGCCCTGGGACGACCGGCGAGGGGCGCCCGGCGCGCCGGGCCTGCGAACCACATCCCCTCAGGTCACCGGGTGCGCGGCGGGGTCGGCGCGCCCCCGCGGTCGAGGTCGGAGTCGGCCTGGCGCGCGCGGGCGCGGACGGTGAAGACGCCGTCGCCAGCCAGGACGCCGCCGCGGGCGAACAGGCGGCCGTTCTCCCAGTTCGAGAGGCCCAGCTCGGGCTTGTTCAGCGCGTACTGGCCGTCGACCCAGCGGGTGAAGCCGTCACCCACGAAGGGCGCGTCGACGGTGGCGTAGAAGCGCTCGTGCGCGGCCAGGTCTTCGGAGATCAGGGCGGCGGCGAAGCGGGGGCTGAGCGCGTTGAACAGCGCCACGGCCTGGGCGACGTCGTCGACGATCTTGAGGCTGACCTCGGGGGTCTCTTCCCACTCCCACTCGCGGCCCAGGTCGGCGTCGGCGATGGGCTCGGCCAGGGCCTCCTCGACCGGGCCTCCGGCGCGGACGACGATAGCGCGGGCGGTGCGCCAGCGGTCCGGCAGGCGGGCGACGTCGGCCTCGGCGACGTGCAGCTTGCAGCCCTTCCGGCGCTCGCCGGCGCGTTCCAGGGCCTCCAGGAATACAGGCAGCAGGCGGTCGGCGGCCTCGCGGACGATGCAGCAGACGTTCAGCGTGTTGCAGACCTTGCGGTCCAGCGAATGGTAGGCGGCGGCGAAGAAGCGGTTGGCGTCGGCCGTCGCGTCGACGACCATCCAGGCGCCGCCCGTGCCGTGCAGGCTGACCGGCGTCCCCGCCTGGCGGGCGATGGCGCCGAGCTGGGCGACCGCGGGACCGGAGCCCCGGGCCACGGCCAGGGCCAGGCGGCTGTCGGCGAACATGGCCCAGCCGGCGGCGTGGGCGGCGCTGTCGACGAGCACGGCCGCGCCTGCGGGCAGGCCGGCCTCCGCCAGGGCCGGGTCCAACGCGTGCGCGACGATGGCGCGGGCCGTGCCGAGCGCGTCGGAGCCGATGCGGAAGACGACGGTGTTGCCGGCGCGGATCACCCCGGTGGCGTCGGCGAAGACGTTGGGGCGGCCCTCGAAGACGAAGCCGACGACGCCCAGCGGCGCCATCACCTGCTCGACGGTCCAGCCTTCGTGGCGGACGGTCTCCAGCACCCGGCCGCGCGGCGGCTCGGCGTCGCGCCAAGCGCGCAGGCCGGCGATCATTTCGGCGCGCATGGCGTCCGAGGCCATCAGGCGGGTGGTGGAGCGGCCGCGGGCCTTGGCGCTCTCGACGTCGGCGGCGTTGGCCTGGGCGATCGCGGCCCAGACGGCGTCGTCGGCCAGCCGGGTCGCGAAGGCCTCGAAGAAGGCGGTGACGGCGGCGTCGGTCACCTCGCCCATGCGGGCGAAGGCGGCGGCCGCGCGGGCGACGGCGGCCTCGGCGGCGGCGTGCTCGCGGGCCGGGACGTGCAGCAGGTCGCCGGTGTCCTGCACCACCAGCAGGCGGTCGCCGGGACGGAAGGCGGCGGCCAGCTCGGGCGTCACATGGGCGACACGGTCACCTGCGAAAGGGATCGCCTGGCCGGGCGCGAGCGCTTCCAGCCGTCCGGTGCGGACGGGCGATGCCTCCCTGCCTGACGAGCTGCCGTCCACGCCGGACCCCATTTGCTCAGGTTGAGGATTACTCCCTACGCCGCCGGAACCCGGCCCGCTACCCCAACGTAGCGGCATGGGCGGAGACGGCGAGGTCGTCCACGTGCACCACCGGGCCCGACGTGTAGCCCAGCGCCGCCTCGATGGCCTCGGACTTCAGCCCGCAGATCCGGGCGGCGTGGGTCGACTCGTAGCGCACGAGCCCGCGGGCGATCTCGCGCCCGTCGGGGTCGAGCACCCGCACGCATTCGCCCTTGTCGAAGCGGCCGTCCACGGCGCGCACGCCGGCGGCCAGCAGGCTCTTGCCCTTCAGCACCGCGGCGGCGGCGCCGGCGTCGACGGTGAGCGCGCCGGCCGGGGCCAGCGAGCCGCCGATCCAGGCCTTGTAGGCCGCCCTGGGCGTGGTGGCGGGCTCGATCACCGTGGCGGGCGCGCCGGCCTCGATGGCGGCCAGGGGTCCCGAGCGCGTGCCCAGCGTGATGATAGTGGCGCAGCCGGCCTGGCTGGCGATGCGGGCGGCCTCCAGCTTGGTGGCCATGCCGCCGGTGCCGACCCCGGCCTGGGCGTTGGCGCCGCCGGCCATGGCCTCGATCTGCGGCGTCAGGCGCGGCACGCGAGGGATCAGCGTGGCGGCGGGGTCGCGGCGCGGATCGGCGGTGTAGAGCCCCTCCACGTCCGACAGCAGCACCAGGGCCTCGGCGCTCACCAGCTGAGCCACGCGGGCCGAGAGGCGGTCGTTGTCGCCGACCCGGATCTCTTCCGTGACGACGGTGTCGTTCTCATTGACCACGGGGATCACACCAAGGCCCAGCAGGGTCTCGACGGTGGCGCGGGCGTTCAGCCAGCGGCGGCGCACCTCGGTGTCGTCGCGGGTCAACAGCACCTGGGCGCAGGCGAAGCCCAGCGGCCCCAGCGCCTCCTCCCATGCCCGCATCAGGGCCGACTGGCCGGCGGCGGCGGCGGCCTGCTTCTCGGGGAGGGTCAGCGACCGCTTGCCCAGGCCCAGGCGCTTGCGGCCCAGCGCCACGGCGCCGGACGAGACCACCAGCACCTGCTGGCCCCGCGCCCGCAGACGGGCCACGTCGGCGGCGAAGTCGGCCAGCCACTCGCCGTGCGCGGCGCCGTCCGGCCCCACCAAGAGGGCGGAGCCGACCTTGACGACGATGCGGCGGGCGCCCCCGATTTCGCCTGCGGTGATTTCGCTCAAGGCTGCCAGTCCTGGGGGCCGGCTTCCTCGGCAGCGATCTCGCCCTTGGCCTCCTGGACCAGGCCGTAGGCCTCGCGCAGCAGCTCGGTGACGCCGATCTTCGCGAAGCCCGAGACGCGGCGGACCTTCACGCCGGCGGCGGCCTCCAGCTCGGCGGCCTTCTCGGCGATGGTCTCCTCGTCGAGGGCGTCGATCTTGTTGAGGGCCAGGATCTCGGTCTTGTCCTCCAGGCCCTCGCCATAGGCCTCGAGCTCGTGGCGGACCGTGCGCCAGGCCTGGGCGACGTCCTCCTGCGTCCCGTCGACCAGATGGACCAAGACGGCCGTGCGCTCGACGTGGCCGAGGAAGCGGGTGCCGATGCCGGCGCCCTCGCTGGCGCCTTCGATCAGGCCGGGGATGTCGGCCAGGATGAAGCGCTCGCCCACCGACAGGTCGACCATGCCGAGGTTGGGGGCCAGGGTGGTGAAGGGGTAGTCGGCGATCTTGGGCCGCGCGGCGCTGGCGGCGGCCAGGAAGGTGCTCTTGCCGGCGTTCGGCAGGCCGACCAGGCCCACGTCGGCGATCAGCTTTAGGCGCAGCCAGATGGCCAACTCCTGGCCTTCCAGGCCGGGGTTGGCGTGGCGGGGCGCCTGGTTCACCGGGCCCTTGAAGTGGGTGTTGCCGAAGCCGCCGTTGCCGCCCTTGGCCAGCAGCACGCGCTGGCCGGCGTGGTCCATGTCGACGATCAGTTCCTTGTCCTCGTCCAGCACCTCGGTGCCCACGGGGACCTTCAGCACCACGTCGTCGCCAGCCGCGCCGTGGCGGTTGCGGCCCATGCCGTGGACGCCGGTGCCGGCCTTGAAGTGCTGCTGGTAGCGGTAGTCGATGAGGGTGTTCAGGCCCTCGACCGCCTCGATCCAGACGTCGCCGCCGCGACCGCCGTCGCCGCCGTCGGGACCGCCGTACTCGATGTACTTCTCGCGCCGGAACGAGACGGCGCCGCCGCCCCCGTTGCCGCTGCGGACATAGACCTTGACCTGATCGAGGAACTTCATCGGGAAACCAGACGGACAGTGAGCGCGGCGGCGAGCGACTTGGCGGCCGCGCCGGGCAGGAAGGGAAGGACGCCGCTGTCGAAGGCGGCGCGCGGGCTCATGGTGGCGAGCAGACCGCCCCAGCCCACGGCGAGGACGATGGCGTGGCCGGCGACGAAGAGGGCGGTGAGCGCGATCCAGCCCTTGGCCTTGGGCGCGGCCTGACCGCAGACGTAGGCGGCCGCGGCCATGCCGACGAAGAAGCCCGCCGAGTAGCCCCAGATCACCCTCCACCCCGCCGCGCCGTCGGCCAGCACGGGCAGGCCGAACGCGCCGCAGGCCAGCCAGGCGGCCACGATGACCAGCGCCAGCCGGCCGCCGAACAGCCCGGCCAGCACGAACAGCGCGTAGGTCTGCAAGGTGATCGGCACGGGGCCGATGGGGATCGAGAACCGACCGGCCGCGGCCATCGCCACGACGCCGGCGACCACGATCGCCGCCTGCACGGGCAGCGCGTGGCCTTGGGACGATCGGCGGGAAGCGGCGGCGGTCATGGGAGAGGCGATAGCATACCTGGCGCGGAGCGCCTTCAGATTGGGAACCACGAAAGACACGAAAAGCACGAAATCGCAGCCGGGCCTTCTTTCGAGTTTTTCGTGTCTTTCGTGGTTTGAACGAGGGAGGCGCCGCTCGCGCGGCGCCTCAAGGACTAGGCCAACCAGACCATCATGCGGGTGGCGACTTCGGCGCCGCCGCGGCCCGCGCTGGGGCGGGGCTCGACGTCGCCGGTGTAGAGGAAGCCCGCCTTGCACAGCACCTGGCCCGAGGCGCGGTTGTCGGCGAAGTGACCCGCCCACACCACGTTCTTGCGCCAGTCGGCCTTGGCCCAGCGCAGGGCGCCGGCCACCGCCTCGGTGGCGTAGCCGCGGCCCCAGAAGGGGCGGCCCAGCCAGTAGCCGAGTTCCTGTCGGCCGGGTGACATCTCGTGGAAGCCGAGCATGCCGACGACGCCGAACTGGCGGTGCTCGATGGCGAACACGGCGTCGGTGCGCGGGTTCATGCGCGCCACCGAGCCCACGAAGGCCTCGGCGTCGACCTGGCCGTACGGGTACGGCAGGCGCGAGGTCATCCCCGCCACGCCGAGGTCGTTGGCCAGTTCCGCGATGGGGGCCACGTCGGCCGCCGTCGGCCCACGCAGCAGCAGCCGCTCGGTGGCGACCGCGGGCCGGACATCCAATGCACACATTCGAGTACCTCCCGGCTCTCTAGCGGAGCCCTGAAAACGACAGCGGGGAGCCCGGCTGACCGGACTCCCCGCGAAAGGTCGTCTTGTGTCCGGTCCGCCTTAATCTGGTGAGGCGGACCTGGAGAGAGGAGGGTCCGCCTATTCGGCTGCGATGACCTTCTCTGCCGGGACCACCGTGGCGTAGGTTCGGTTCTTCGCCTTGGTCACGAACTTCACCGCGCCGGTCACAAGCGCGAAAAGGGTATGGTCCTTGCCCATGCCCACGTTCTCGCCCGGCCAGAACTTGGTGCCGCGCTGACGCACGATGATCGAACCGGCGTTGATGGCTTCGCCGCCGAACTTCTTCACGCCGAGACGGCGACCCGCGGAGTCGCGGCCGTTACGGGACGAACCACCGGATTTTTTGTGAGCCATTGTGTGCTCCTGTCCTTACTGATGCCCCCGATTACTCGGCGGCGTCGTCCTTCTTGGCGGCGGCCTTCTTCGGCGCCGCGGCTTTCTTTTCACCGGCTTCGGCCTTCGGAGCCGCAGCCTTCTTCGGCGCGGCCTTCTTGGCTTCAGCGGCCGGGGCGTCCGCGGCGGCTTCCGCCTTCGGAGCGGCCTTGGCCTTGGCGGCGGGCTTCTCGGCGGCCGGGGCCGCAGCGCCGGCCTTCAGGGCCTTCTTCGAGACGTTGAGGGTCGCGAAGTCCAGGCCACGGGCGCGGGCGTCGAGCTCGGCCTTGGTGGTCAGCGACACCGTGCCGTCCCACTTGGTCTCCTTGCCGCCCGCCGTGATGCCGGTGACGCGCAGGACCGTTTCGGCCTGGCGGTGACCGCGGGTGCGGCGATAGCCCTGGCGGCGGATCTTCTTGAAGATCTTCACCTTCTCGCCCTTGCGGGTCTCGATCAGCGTCGCGGCGACCGAGGCGCCGGCCACGAGGGGCGCGCCGACGGTGACGGCTTCGCCATCGCCCAGCATGAGCACTTCACCGAAGGAGACGGCCGCACCGGCCTCGCCATCGAGCTTTTCGACAACCAGCAGGTCGCCGGGCTGGACCCGGTACTGCTTGCCGCCGGTCTTGATCACCGCGTACATCGTTCGCGCCTTTGTATTTCTTCTTGATTGAAAGCGTTTTCGCGCCCCCGAGGCAGGCCCGGGGACGAGGAGGCGCGGTTATACAGACGGCTGGCGCTGAGTCAACGTCAGGGACGACTTAGCCGTCGATGTGCGGGCTGGTCTTCACCTTCCCCGCGGAGCGGCGGGAGGTTAAGCCCCGTCACCCCTGGCCTCGCCGCCGCGCCCTGGCCTAAGACACCCTCATGCAATCCCTTATCACCTGGACCAGCCGGATCGCGCTCCTGCTCGTCCTCGGCGTGGCGGTCGTAGGCGCGCTCGATCCGCACCACGATGCGCAGCGGCACGTGCCCAAGCCGGACGTAATCGAGCATGTGGCCTATGGCTATCTCTTGACCGTGCTGACCATCGCGGCGCTGCCGCGGGTGAACCCGTGGCTGATCGGCGGGGCGTACCTGGCGGTGGGCGCGGGGTTCGAGGCGCTACAGGTCGCAGGCTGGGTGTCGGGGACGTTCCAGTGGAAGGACCTGGCGTCGAACGCGGGCGGGGTGGCCGCGGCGCTGGCGCCGTTCGCCCTGGCGCGACGGAGAACGGGACGATGAGCGAGGACGCGGCCGAGGAGCTGTACCTGATCCTGGCGACCGCGGCGGCGGGACCGACGACGCGCTATGCCTCGGGCGAGCGCAGGCGCGTGCTGTTGTTCGTGCGGGCCGGGTCGCACGACGCGGCGCTGGCCGGGGCGACGGCGGGCCTGGCCGAGCAGGGCTGGGGTGAGCCCGCGTTCCAGAAGGCGGGCATCATCGAACTGGGCCCGCACCTCACCGCCGATGACCGGGCGCCCGCCGAGCATGCGCTGGAACACGGCTTCGCCATGCGCGTCTATTCGTAGAGCTCGAGCACGCTTGCGCGCGGGCGCGGGTTCCCGCAATCAATCGGGCGGAGTTGCGAGAGGAGCCGAGCCATGCGGGCGATGACCGGAAGGAGCGCCGCCGTTGCGGGGCTGGCGGCCCTGATGCTGGCCTCGTGCTCGAACGAGACGCGGCCGGCGAAGACGGCCCAGGCCCCCGTGGCCCCGCCGCCCGTGGCCACGCCCGTCGCGCCGCTGGCCCCAGTCCTGCCCGCCGAGCCCGTGAAGCCCGCCGGCGCCGACGCCATCGACGCCGCGCTGGCCGCCGCCAAGGCCTTCAACGCCAGGGCGCTCGGCGACCTCGCCGCCATCGAGAAGGCCGAGAAGCGGGTGCGCGACCAGGCCTCGCGCGCCATGGACGCCGCGCGGCGGGGCGACGCCGCCAAGGTGACCGCCGCCCGCAACGACGCCGAGGCCGCCCACCGCGGGCTGGCCGACAGCCTGTCGGCGTTCCGCACCGCCGCGGCCGAGCATCAGGCGGCCGTGACCTCGGCCCTGGCCCTGTGCGCGCCGCCGGCGGCCGCGCCCGGCGCGGTTGCCGGAGCGCCGGTCCCGCCCCCGCCGCCGGTGACCACGCCCACGCCCGGCGCGCCCGCCACGGCCGCCCCAGGCGCGGCGGCCGCCGCCGTCTACGAGGGCTGCACGGGCCTGCTCGCCGAACAGGTGCTGCTGGCGCAGAACATCGACGCCGTGGGCGCGCGCTACCAGGCCGCCGAGGCCTCGTACCGACAGGACCGCCCGCGCCTGGAGGAAGCCGCCGCCACGGTCGCGCTGGGCAAGCTGGGGCCGCTTTAGTCAGCCCTGCCGACCCCGTCCGTTATCGGAAACCACGGACCGCACGGACCACACGGACCGAGCCAATGCGGTCCCGGCCGCGCGCCTGCAGGTCGGTGTGGTCCGTGTGGTCCGTGGTCGAACATGAAGTCGCCTGCGGCGCGTTCGGCGCTGGCCGAGCGGCGCCTTGTAACCTGCGAAATCGAACCTACATGAGTTCCGATCGCGCTGGCCTCCGCTCCCCCTTCGGACCCGCCAGCGACGGGTGTGCGACCCTGGCGCCTCAAACGGCCGCCGGGGTCGCCTTCGTTTTGGGGTTCCGTTTTCGGAAATCGAGCCATCGGCGAGACCAGCCGGACGGCCAGGGGGGCCGGCCGTCCGACCTCGTCTCCGTGCCGCCCAGGCGCCGTCGCAACGGCGCGGACCGCGCGTAGCCACAGACCTCAGCCGGGGGACGTGCGCCTAGCGGGGGGTTTTGGCCGCCACGTGCGTCCCTGGGTTCGGTTTGCGGAACGATGTTACATGAAACAGCGCCGCTTGTCGCCTAATCTTCTGATCGGAAAGAGAAAACCCAAGGTTGCGCCACGGCCGGGGCTGAGGGCGCGGGCGACTGTGGGAGTGGACCGGGCCGACCGCGTTTGGCCAAGTCCCGCCTCCCGCGCCCTCGGCGCCGGCCGCGGGCGCTAGATGCTTCGAGTCCGCGCCAGGGGCATGACCGCCGGCGCGGCGACGGGGGCATAGGCCTGGACCGCGGCCTCGGCCGGGACCGCGAGCGCCCGGCCCACGGCGAGATAGCCGGCGAACCCCACGACGAACGCCACGCACGCCAGCAGCAGATAGGGTTTCAGGACGTCCGTCATCGCACTCACCACAGGCGCCGATCGGCCGGTCGCCGGGAGTTCAACGGCCGCCCAGGGCGAGGGTTGCGGCAGAGCCGCCGCAGCAATCGGTCGAAGCGTCGCGACGTCGCGCATCACAGGTCCCTCCCCGCCCGGTCGCCGCCAGCTTGGCCGTGCGCCGGATAACGGAGATACGGGTCGTCCGCCGGTTCGGCTTCAACCGGCACAGCCTTAGCGACGCAGCGCGAGCAGGACGGCTCCGGCGGCGATGAGGCCGACCCCCGCCCAGCCGCGCACGTCCAGTCGCTCGCCCAGGAAGATCGCGGCCAGGACGGCCACGAACACCACCGACAGCTTGTCGAGCGGCGCCACGCGGCTGGCCTCGCCGATCTTCAGCGCCTGGAAGTAGCAGAGCCAGGACAGGCCGGTGGCCGCGCCCGAAAGCACCAGCGCCCCGATCACCCGGCCCGACTGGAACGGGTTGGCGGCCGGCGCGCCCGAGGCGACCCAGATGCCCGCCACCACCAGCAGGATCACGCCGGTGCGGACCAGGGTGGCGAAGTTGGGATCCAGCTCTTCGACGCCGATCTTGGCGAAGAGGGCCGTGCCCGCCGCGAAGAGCGCCGACAGAAGGGCCCAGCCCTGCCAGGGGATCTGCATCGCGCGCCTCGCCGTGGTGACGCCGCAGGCTAGCGCCTCCTGGCCTTCCGGTCAGCGCCGCTGACCCACGGTGATGCTTCGACAAAGTTGCGAACGATTCTCATTGCGCAGCCTGGAGGTCAGAACTAAGAACGCCTCGCATTATTAGTCGCAACACTCCGAGGGGTTCCGGGGGCAATGATCCGAGTTTCAGGCGGCATCGCCGCGACGAAGAAGCGTGCGATGACGTACGCGATCGCGGGCCTGGCAGGCCTTTCGCTGGGCGGCGTCGCCCATGCGGCCGACAGCGCGGCGGTGGACGCTGCGGCTGACGGCGCGGCCGTCGCCACCGCCGACGCCGACCCGTCGGGCACGGTGGCCGGCGTTGACGTCGAGGGCGCCATCACCAAGCAGAACAACCCCAAGGTCACCGCCAAGCCGCTGGACAACCCCCAGACCGTCACCGTCGTCAGCCGCGGCACCATCGAGGCGCAGAACCTGCTCTCGCTGCGGGACATCCTGTCGACCGTGCCGGGCATCACCTTCGGCGCCGGCGAAGGCGGCGGCGGCTTCGGCGACTCGATCAACCTGCGCGGCTATTCGGCCAATAACGACATCACCGTCGACAACGTCCGCGACAGCGCCCAGTACAGCCGCACCGACCCGTTCAACATCGAGCAGATCGAAGTCACAAACGGCTCGAACGGCGTCTATTCCGGCGCGGGCTCGGTCGGCGGCACGATCAACATCGTCTCCAAGCGCCCGACGGCGCGGAACTCGAGCGTGCTGACCGGCGCGGTGGGGACCGAGAACTACTGGCGCGGCACGATCGACGCCAACCACAAGGTCGGCGACAACGTGGCCGTCCGCCTGAACGCCATGATCCACCGCAACGACGCGCCGGGCCGCGACGTGGAGGAGTTCAAGCGCTGGGGCGTCGCGCCGTCGATCACGGTGGGCCTGAACGGGCCGACCCAGTTCACGGCGATGTACGTCCACCAGGAGGACCGCAACGTCCCGCAGTACGGCGTGCCGTTCTACAACGGCCGGCCGCTGCCCGGCGTCGATCCGGGCGACTACTTCGGCTATCGGAACATCGACAAGCAGGATCAGGACGTCGACATCCTGACCGGCATCATCGACCACGACTTCGGGGGCGGCCTGAAGCTGCGGAACCTGTCGCGCTACCAGCGCGTGACCCAGACCACGATCGTGGACCCGCCGCAGGGGACCTACTGCCTGCCCAACGGCCAGAAGCCGGTGGCGTGGAGCCAGTCGACCACGGCCACCAACATCACGGGGTTCACCCCCTGCCTGGCCACCGATCCGGCGCCGGGCTTCTACCAGCCGAGCGGCCCGCGCGGGAACCTGCGCGACACCAAGAACACCCTGCTGCACAACCAGACCGACCTGACCTGGGACGGCGACCTGGGCGGCGTGCATCACACCGTGGTCGTGGGCGCGGCGTTCTTCGAGGAGGACTTCCACCTCGACACCGGCAACGTGTTCCGCACCACGACCGGCGCGACCGTGACCCTGCCGCCGATGAACATCGCCAACCCGAACAACGTCTACACGGGCGCGATCAACTTCATCCAGGCCAGCGCCCAGGACGGCCACCGCAAGAACCAGGCGGTCTACGCCTTCGACAACATCGTCCTGAACGAGCAGTGGTCGATCAACGGCGGCATCCGCTGGGAGCACAACGAAGGCGTCAACTCGACCGACACCTACAATGTGACGCCGGGCGCATCGCTGGGCGTGATCACGCCGGGGCCGAAGTTCCGCAACAACGAGCACCTGATCACCTACCGGGTGGGCGTGGTCTACAAGCCGATCCAGAACGCCAGCCTCTATGTCGCCTACGCCAACTCCGAGACGCCCAGCCAGGCGACGGTGAACGGCTCGGGCGCCTGCACCGTGGCGACCTGCACGGTCGACCCGGAGAAGGCCGAGAGCATCGAGATCGGCGGCAAGTGGGACGTGATGGGCCGGCTGTCGCTGACCGCGGCGATCTTCCGGAACGACCGCACCAACTACAAGGTGGCCTCGGGCGACCCGACCGTGCCCGACCAGCAGCTGGACGGCTCGGCCCGCGTGGACGGCGTCACCCTCGGCGCCTCGGGCCGGATCACCGACGCCTGGTCGATCTTCGCGAACTACACCTACCTCGACAGCGAGGTGAAGCGCGGGGTCTCGAAGCTGCTGGCCAGCCAGGGCCTGGACTTCACCAAGGGCGACCACCTGACCAGCGTGCCCGACCACGCCTTCAGCCTGTTCACCACCTACGACCTGACCGACCTGAACCTGCAGCTGGGCTACGGCGTGACCTATCAGGGCGAATACTACCTGACCCAGCACGCGCTGGTGACCGGCTCGACCAACACGCGGACGACCATCCCGCTGGTGAAGGCTCAGGACTACATGGTCCACCGCCTGACGGTGGCGTGGACCCCTAGACCGGACCTTGAGCTGCGGCTGAACGTGAACAACGTCTTCGACAAGGAATACTACCAGCGCGGCCGCAACAACGGCTGGGCCACACCGGGCGATCGCCGCAACGCGACGCTCACCGCCAACTACCGGTTCTGAACCTCCCCCCACAGGACCGGCTAGCGCGCCCCGCCTCCGCTGCTCGCGGGCGGGGCGCAATTTGTTCTAGGCTAAGCGCATGATGCTCCACGTCCCCGGAGTGCTCTCGCCCGACCAGGTGGCGAACCTCCGCGCCCTCATCGACGCCGCCCATTGGGAAGACGGCAACGCCACGTCCGGCAAGCAGTCGCGGCTGGCCAAGAACAACCTGCAGCTTCCTGAGGCGTCGGACGCGGCGCGCAACGCCGGCGCCCAGGTGCGCGAAGCGGTGACCAAAAGCGCGCTCTTCATGGCCGCCGCCCTGCCCCACACGGTCTATCCGCCGCTGTTCAACCGCTATGGCCCCGGACAGACCTTCGGCGACCACGTCGACAACGCCCTGCGCTTCCAGCGCCACCAGGACATCCGCATCCGCACCGACCTGTCGGCCACGCTGTTCCTGGCCGACCCCGACAGCTACGACGGCGGCGAGCTGATCGTCGAGGACACCTACGGCGCCCACGAGGTGAAGCTGCCGGCAGGCGACCTGATCCTCTATCCGGCGTCCAGCCTGCACCGGGTGACGCCGGTGACGCGCGGCGAGCGGGTGGCCAGCTTCTTCTGGATCCAGAGCCTGATCCGCGACGACGCCAAGCGCGCCCTGCTGTTCGACATGGACGTGGCGATCCAGAACCTGGCCCGGGACGTGGGCCTGGGCGCGCCTGCGATCGTCTCGCTGACCGGGACCTACCAGAACCTCCTGCGCATGTGGGCGGAGCTGTAGGCGGCTTTCAGGGGCGAAACGCCAAAGCGCTACCCGCAGGCCTGAAAACCCGGTATCCCGCGCCGAACTTGACGCGAGGAGACCTCCCATGCCGCTCGACTCCGGCGCCCCCCAGAAGACCTACCGCTGGGACGATCCCCTCGACATGTCCTCGCGCCTCTCGGAGGAGGAGCGGATGGTCTGGGAAGCCGCTCGCCAGTACGCCCGCGAGAAGCTGCTGCCGCGCGTGGTCAGCGCCTATGCCGAGGAGCGGTTCGATCGCGAGATCATGACCGAGATGGGCGAGCTGGGTTTCCTGGGCCCGACGCTGCCCGAGGAGTACGGCTGCGCCGGCGTGAACCACGTGGCCTATGGCCTGATCGCCCGCGAGATCGAGGCGATCGACAGCGGCTACCGCTCGGCGATGAGCGTGCAGAGCTCGCTGGTCATGTACCCGATCTACGCGTTCGGCTCGGAGGAGCAGAAGCGCAAGTACCTGCCCGGCATGGCGGCCGGGAAGATCATCGGCTGCTTCGGCCTGACCGAACCCGACGGCGGCTCGGACCCGGCTTCGATGCGCACGACGGCCAAGAAGGTGTCGGACGGCTATGTGCTGAACGGGGCCAAGATGTGGATCACCAACAGCCCGGTCAGCGACGTGGCCCTGGTCTGGGCCAAGCTGGACGGCAAGATCCGCGGCTTCCTGGTCGAGCGCGGGACCAAGGGCTTCGAGACCCCGCAGATCAAGAACAAGCTCAGCCTGCGCGCCTCGGTGACGGGCGAGATCTCGCTGTCGGACGTGCACGTGCCGGAAGACGCCATGCTGCCGGGCGTGGAAGGCCTGCGCGGCCCATTCTCGTGCCTGAACAAGGCGCGCTACGGCATCGCCTGGGGCGCCATGGGCGCGGCGGAGTTCTGCCTGCACGCGTCGCGCGAGTACGTGTCGAGCCGCAGCCTGTTCGGCCGCACCCTGGCCTCGCGCCAGCTGGTGCAGAAGAAGATGGCCGACATGTCCACCGAGATCGCCCTGGGCTTCGAGGGCGCGCTGGCCCTGGGCCGGCTGATCGACGAGGGCGCGTGGGTGCCGGAAGCCATCTCGATGCTGAAGCGCAACAACTGCGGCAAGGCGCTGGACATCGCCCGCGTCGCCCGCGACATGCACGGCGGCAACGGCATCTCGGGCGAGTACCACGTGATGCGCCACGCCTCGAACCTGGAGACAGTCAACACCTATGAGGGCGCCCACGACGTGCACGCGCTCATCCTGGGTCGCGCCATCACCGGCGAGAGCGCCTTCTGACGAGAACTTAGAATACTAAGCCACGGAAAAGACGGCGCTAATGTCGGCCATGCGACAGAACGCCGATTTTTGGCACAACTCTAAATTTACATTCGCAGCGTAATCCTTCGCGCGCCTGACCAGCCCACAGCACGGGGGCCGGTTCGGCGCGCGGGGGAAATGCATGGCTCGGAAGAGCGCTCAAGGCGCCGCCGACAGGGCTCAGATGGCGCAATGGCTGTTCGACAACAGCCGCGACCTGATGCAGGTGGTCGCGCCCGACGGTGAACTTCTGCAGGTCAACCAGGCCTGGGCGGAGTTCACGGGCCTGCGCCAGGACGAGCTGATCGGCCGTTCCGTCTTCGACTTTTGCCATCCCGACGAACTCGGCGGCATCCAGGCGCGCGCCGACGCCGCTCAACCGGGCGACGTGAGCGAGGCCGAGGTCCGCCTGAAGGACCGCCATGGCGAATGGCGCTGGGTCCATGCGCGCCGCCAGGTCATGGAGAACGGCTGCCACATCGGCAGCATGCGCGACATCACCGCCGAGCGGAGCTACCGCGAGGAAAGCGAGGAGGCCCGCCGGACGCGCAAGGACCTCGGCGCCGCGGCCGGGATCGGCATCTGGGAATTCAACCCGATCACCGGCGTCATCTGGTGGTCGGACGAGATCATGGGCCTGGTCGGCTTCGACCCCGACATCGACTGGACCGCCGAGCGCTTCTACGAAATCGTCCACCCCCGCGACCGCGCCAAGCTGGCCGCCGCGATGACCGACTCGGTGGAGACCGGCCAGCCCCGGCGGGTGGAGCACCGCATCTGGGCGCGCGACCGCTGGTTGACGATGCGGGTGACGGTGCGCACCGAGAAGGTGGCTCCGGGCGTGCACGCCCTGAAGGGCATCTCCGAGGACATCACCGAGCTGGCCGAGGCCCGCGACGCGGCGCGCCTGGGCGAGCAGACCGCGCGCAAGGCCCGCCGCGAGGCCCAGGCCCTGGCGGCCCGGCTGAACCTCGCTCTCGAAGCCGCCGAAGCGGGGGTCTACGAGATCGACCACGTGGGCAAGCGCTTCTGGTGCTCGCCCGAGTTCGAGCGGATCACCGGCCAGAAGAATTCCAGCTACGAGGAAGCCACCGAGCTCCGTTATCCCGGCTTCCACATCGACGACCTGCCGCACGTGCGCGCCTCGTTCCGAGCCCTGCACCGTGGCGACAAGCGGTCCGGCGAGAGCTTCGAGGCCCGCATCGTGCGCCCCGACGGGACCGAGCGCTGGGTGCGGGTGCACCATCACCTGGTCACCTCGCGCAACGGCCGCTGGCTGAAGGCCGTGGGCCTGGTCCAGGACTGCGACGCCCTGAAGCGCCAGGAGATCGCGCTGAAGGAGGCCCAGGCCGCCGCCGAGGCCGCCGCCGAGGCCAAGGCCGCCTTCCTGGCCAACATGAGCCATGAGATCCGCACGCCGATGAACGGCGTGATGGGCGTGCTTCACCTGCTCAAGAACGAGCGGCTCACCGACGACGGCCGCGGCCTGCTGCGCGAGGCGCTGTCGTGCGGCCAGATGCTGGCCGAACTGCTGAACGACGTGATCGACTTCTCGAAGATCGAGGCGGGCCGCCTCGAGCTGGCCTGCGAGCCGGTCGATCCGGCCATGCTGGTCGAGGGCGTGGTGCGCCTGCTGGAGCCGCAGGCCAAGGCCAAGGGGCTGCAGCTGGCGGTCGACGCCGACCCGGCCGTGGGCTGGGTGAAGTCGGACCCCGTGCGCCTGCGCCAGGCGCTGTTCAACCTGGTCGGCAACGCGGTGAAGTTCACCGAAGCCGGCCGCGTCACGGTGCGTTGCTTGCGAGGCGTCAACGGGCTGCTGCGGTTCGAGGTGGAGGACACCGGCGTCGGCATCCCCGAGGCGGCGCAGCACCGCCTGTTCGAGCGCTTCAACCAGGCCGACGCCTCGACGACGCGCAAGTTCGGCGGCTCGGGCCTGGGCCTGGCCATCACGCGGCGGCTGGCCGAGATGATGGACGGCGATGTGGGCTTCACCTCGACCGAGGGCCAAGGCTCGACGTTCTGGATCGAGGTCGCCGCCGACGCCACCGCGGCCCAGGTCGAGACGGCCGAGGCGCTGGATGCGCTGCTTGAAGGCGTCCGCGTGCTGGTGGTCGAAGACAACCCCACCAACCGCCTGATCGCCACCAAGCTGCTCGAGAACCTGGGCGCGGCCGTGGAGACGGCGGTGGACGGCTATGCGGGCGTGGAGGCGGCCGAGCGCGGCGGCTTCGACCTGATCCTGATGGACATCCAGATGCCGGGCATCGACGGCGTGGAGGCCGCGCGCCGCATCCGCGCCCTGGGCGGGGCCGCGGCCGCGACGCCGATCGTCGCGCTGACCGCCAACGTGCTGGCCCATCAGCGGCAGGCCTACCTGGACGCCGGCATGGACGGGGTGGTGGGCAAGCCCATCGCGCCCGGGCTGCTTCTGGCCGAAATCGCCCAGGCCGCGGCCAATCGCGACACGCCGGACGACGACGCGGACACCGCCGCCGCCTAGCGCCGCAGGAACGGAACCCCTGCCAGTCGCGGACCACAGGCGGCCCAGTCGGCGTCGGGCGGACGCACGATCCGCTGGAAGGTGCGCCCCTCCTCCGTGACCATGACGATCCGGCAGGGCGCGTAGAGCAGCCGGGGCAGGACGATGGTCTCGCCGCGCGTCACGTAGCGCGCGATGTCGTCGCTGACGTCCAGGCCGCCCGAGAGCTCCTTGTAGGTGCGGACGAAGTTCTCGACCGTGCCGGGTTTCGCGTGCTCCGGCGCCGCCAGGTAACGGTCGCGCATGGCGAAGACCACGTCGTCAAGGCTGCGCCGGCCGTTCGTGGCGCGCACGATCTGACGGTCCCAGATCGCCGCCAGCAGGCGGCCGCGGTCGTAGGGCGCCAGGGTGTTCGGGAGGCTGCTGAAGGCCCGCTCGACGATCTGGGCGTTGGTCAGGTTGCGGGTCTCGGGCGTGGCGTAGCGGGCCAGGGCGCGGTTGAACGACGCCGCATGGGCCTGGGGCGTCCAGACCCCCTGGCGCAGCAGGGCGCGGTCGCCGAGGAAGTCGGTGAAACCCTCGCTCAGCCAGAACTGGCCTACCTGCGCGCGGCCGTGCGGCGCAGTCCCGATGCGGCGGGGGATCCAGGTGTGGGTGTGCTCGTGGGCGATGTTGCCCTGGAAGATGGCGCGTTCCGAGTTGACCGACGCGAACAGCGCGAAGCCCTGCCAGCGTCCGAACCCGCCCACCGAGCCACGCCCCTTCGACGGCGCCATGGGGGTCACGGCCACGAAGAAGGGCGTGTCGAGGTCGTTCCAGAACCGGCGCTGGGCGACGATGACCTGGGCGAGGGTGTCGGCGATGCGGTCGGGCGGCAGGCTCCAGTCGGCCGGCAGCACGGCGACGCGCAGGGTGGAGCCCGGGATACGTCGCGTGAGCTCGGTGAGGCCGCGACCGCCGATCAGGATGCCGTCGAAGACGTCCTGCACGGTCATCGGCTGGCCGAGGGCGCCGTGGTCGAGGTTGGCCTCGGCCTTCCAGCCCTCGGGCATCGCGCCCCAGGCGAAGGTCGCCGGGTCGCCGTCGCGATCGTGCGGCGTCGCGAAGATGAAGCCGGGCGCCATGAACCAGTCGCGCCGCAGCATCGGCCCCTTCAGCGGCGGGTTCTCGTCCGGCGGCTCCGGCGGATAGGCGCTGCGGACCCGGTAGCGCAGGACGATCGGCGCGCCTGGGGCATGGGTGAGCACGAGCTGGGCGTCGCCCTTGCGCGCCAGCGTGGCGCCCTCGGCCGCGAGGTCGGAGAGCAGCCGCCATCGCTCCGTGCCGTCCGCGCCCTTGCCGGGCAGATCGATGAGCGTCTCGCCGTCATCGCCGCCGCGCAGGCGCACCTCGACCGCCAGCGCCGTGAGCGCGCCGTCGGCCAGGACCGGGTCCAGGCGGTAACGCACCGGCTCGGGTGCGGGGGCCGCGGCCATCATGAGCAGCGCGGCGGCGGCGAGCGCGAGATTGCGGAGGATCGCGGGCGGTGAGCGCATGGCGGGAGTTAAGCCGGAGTCTCGCGCGTGCCGAAACCATGACGCCGCGATGACGATCGCCGGAACCGGCGGCCGGTGCGGCGGCTTTCGCAGCCGTGCTGAAGACCCTGGGCTACCTGATCTCCACCGTCAGCGTCGTGCTGCTGGCGCTGCCCGCGTGGAAGAGCGCCGCGGAGCATCCGATCCTGCTGTTCGCCCTGATGGCGGGCATGGCGACGTCGATGCTGGGCATGCTGCTGCGCTGGCTGGCGTACATGCACGAGCGGAAACAGAAGAAGCCCTGAGTGGCCTTCCCACGCCCCGCGCGGCCATGCTTGATTGCCCGCCTTGAGTGGCGGGAGGCGTTCGATGCGCAGGGTGTTGGCGGGTTTGATGGGGCTGGCGATGGCCGCTCCGGGCTTGGCGCAGGCGCAGGCCCTGCGGCCAGACCAGGAGGCGTTCCGGGCGATCTACAAGGAGCTGGTCGAGACCAACACCACCCTGTCGGTCGGCAGCTGCACCGAGGCCGCCGCCAAGATGTCGGCCCGGCTGAAGGCGGGGGGCTTCGCCGACGCCGACCTCCACGCGATCACCGATCCGGCGCACCCGAAGGAAGGCAGCCTGGTCGCGGTGCTGCAGGGCTCTGACGCCAAGCTGGGCGCGGTCATGTTGCTGGGCCACCTGGACGTGGTCGAGGCGCGGCGCGAGGACTGGACCCGCGATCCCTTCACGCTGATCGAGGAGGGCGGCTACTTCTACGCGCGCGGCGCAGCCGACATGAAGGGCCTGGACGCCATCTGGGTCGACACGCTGATCCGCCTGAAGCAGGCGAAAACGCCGCCCAAGCGCACCCTGAAGATGGCCCTGACCTGCGGCGAGGAGACGGCCGAAGCCTACAACGGCGCCAACGACCTGGTGCTGAACCACGCCGACCTGATCAAGGCCGACTTCGTGCTGAACGAGGGCGGCGGCGGGCGGCTGTCGGCCGACGGCAAGCGCGAGCTGCTCTCGATTCAGGTGGGCGAGAAGACGCCGCAGAACTACTTGATTACCGTGACCAACCCCGGCGGGCATTCGTCGCGGCCCCGGCCCGACAACGCCATCTACCAGCTGGCCGAGGCGCTGCTGCGGGTGAAGGCCTATGCCTTCCCGGCGAAGTTCACCGAGACCACCCGCGTCGGCCTGGGCATCCGCGCCGAGCAGAACGATCCGGCCGGGGCCGCGCTGAAGAAACTGTTGGCCGACCCCTCCGACGTCGAGGCGGCGCGGGTCGCCTCGACCGACATCAACGTGAACTCGATCCTGCACACCAATTGCGTGACGACGCGCCTGGACGCCGGTCACGCCAGCAACGCCCTGCCCCAGCGCGCCACGGCGATCATCAACTGCCGCATCTTCCCCGGTGAGACGGTGGAAGGCACGGCCGAGACGCTGCGCAAGGTGATGGCCGACCCACAGGTGAAGGTAGAGGTGATCCAGCCCGTGCGCCCGATCGCCGTCAGCCCGCCGCTGGACCCGAAGGTGGTGGGGCCGATGAAGGACGTGGCCGCCAAGCACTTCCCCGGCGTGCCGCTGATCCCGTCGATGTCGTCGGGCGCCACCGATGGCCGCTACTTCGGCCCGGTGAAGACGCCGGTCTACGGCGTGCCCGGCATCTTCGGCGACCCTGACGGCAACGGCGCCCACGGCCTGAACGAGCGCATCCGCGTGCGCTCGCTGTATGAGGGCCGCGACTACCTGTTCGACGTGATCAAGGTCTACGTCGGCGCGAAGTAGCCCCGGCTTGCCAGCGGGGCGGGACCGGCTAGGGTCCCGCCTTCGTCGCGTTGGGGAGCTTCATGGATCGCAGGCATTTCCTCCAGGGCGCCGCGGGCGTCGCGCTGGCCAGGGCCACGCCGGCCCTGGCGCAGGTTCAGGGCGAGGACGCCAAGCTCCATGCGCTGCTCGACAAGTTCTGGGACGAGCAGATCGACGAGGCGCCCGAGGCGGCCAGCAGCCTGGGGCTCGACACCGGCGCGCGGGCGGGCCTGCGGGCCAGGCTCAGCGACTATTCCCAGGCCGGCCGCGCGGCCATGTTCCAGCGGACGAAGGGCCGGCTGACGCGCCTGAAGGCCATCGACCGGGCGAAGCTCGGGGCCGCCGCCCAGATCGACTACGACGTGGTGGCCTACCAGTACGAGACCGCGGTCACCGGCGGCGAGCGGTTCCGGTTCGGTGAGGGCCCGTCGGCCAGCTTCTCGTACGCGCCCTATTCGCCCTACGTCGTGAGCCAGCTGTCGGGGCCCTACCAGGCCATACCCGACTTCCTCGACTCCAAGCACGCGGTGGCGAACGCGGCCGACGCGGACGCCTACCTGGCGCGCCTGCGGGCCTTCGCGACGGCGCTGGACGCCTCGACCGCCAGCCTCAAGGCCGAGGCGGCCAAGGGCGTGCTGGCCCCCGGCTTCCTGCTGGAGCAGGCCAGCGTGCAGCTCGCCAAGCTGGCGGCCTCGGACGGGCTCTCGACCGGCTTCGCGAAGAAGGCGGCCGACGCGGGCGTGGCAGGCGACTGGAAGGCCCGGGCCGACGACATCCTGGCCAAGGCCGTGAAGCCGGCCGTCGCGCGCCAGAAGGCCGCCGTGGACGCCCTGAAAAGGACGGCCAAGGACGACGCCGGCATCTGGAAGATCCCCGACGGCGAGGCGTTCTACGCCGGCGCCATCGGCTACCAGACCACCACCTCGCTGAAGCCAGAGGAGATCCACCAGCTGGGCCTGCAGCAGGTGAAGGAGCTGACCGCCCAGATCGACACGCTGCTGCAGGCGCAGGGGCTGACCGGCGGCACGGTCACCGAGCGGCTGGTGGCGCTGAATCACCGGCCGGACCAGCTCTACGCCAACACCGACGCCGGGCGCGCCGAGCTGCTGGTCTACCTGAACGGCCGGGTGAAGGACGTGGAGAAGCGCCTGCCCAAGGTGTTCGCCACCATCCCGAACGCGCCGATGGAGATCGTGCGGGTGCCGCCGGCCATCGAGGACGGGGCGGCCAACGGCTACGCCCAAGGCGCCTCGCTGGACGGCAAGCGGCCCGGGCGGTTCTACATCAACCTCAAGGACACCTCGGAGTGGCCGCGCTATTCGCTGCCCAGCCTGGCGTTCCACGAGGCCTATCCGGGCCACCTTTGGCAGGGCGCGATCAGCCAGCAGTCCACCGACATCCCGATGATCCGGCGCCAGGGCGGCGGGTTCTCGGCCTATGGCGAGGGCTGGGGCCTCTACGCCGAGCAGCTGGGCGACGAGCTGGGCTGCTACGACGACGATCCGCTGGGCAAGATCGGCTACCTGCAGTCGATCCTGTTCCGGGCGGTGCGCCTGGTGGTCGACACCGGCCTGCACGCGAAGCGCTGGAGCCGCGAGCAGGCGACGAACTACATGGTCGAGGCCACGGGCCGGCCGCGCGGCGGCATGCAGCGCGAGATCGACCGCTACTGCGTCTGGCCGGGCCAGGCCTGCAGCTACAAGGTGGGCCACAACGAGTGGGTGCGCCTGCGCGAGGACGCCCGCAAGCGCCAGGGCGACCGCTTCGATATCAGGCAGTTCCACGAGGTTCTGAAGCGCGGCCGCATGCCGCTGGTCGTGCTGGAGCGGGTGGTGAAGACGACGCTCACCTAGAGCTCGTCATCCTCCGGCCGCCGACAGGCGGACCGGGGGACCCAGACTGCCTCGCCAATGACCAGACTCGGCTTGGGTCCCCCGGCTCAGCCTCCGGCTGACCGTGGGATGACGAGTTGGGGGTTGGCCCTGCCTCCCGAACAGGTGCTAGAGCAGACGCCACAAGTCCTTGGGGAAGGAAGACAAAGTAATGGCGGAAGCTGCCGCGACGGACGCGCCCGAGACGCAGACGTCGCTCCGCACCGTGGTGGCCGCGTCGTCGGCGGGCACGACCTTCGAGTGGTACGATTTCTTCGTCTTCGGAAGCCTGACGGGCGTCATCTCCAAGACCTTCTTCACCGGCCTGCCCGAGACCGCGGCTCTGGCCGCCGCCCTGGCGCTGTTCGGGGCGGGCTTCCTGTTCCGGCCGCTGGGCGCGCTGGTGTTCGGGCGCATCGGCGACAAGGCGGGCCGCAAGGGCGCCTTCCTGGCCACCGTGCTGCTGATGGGCGGCGCCACCGTCGCGATCGGCCTTTTGCCCAGCTACACCCAGGCCGGCATCGTCGGCCCCGCGCTGCTGATCCTGATGCGGATCGTCCAGGGGTTCGCCCTGGGCGGCGAGTACGGCGGGGCGGCGATCTATGTGGCCGAGCACGCGCCGGCCAACGGCCGCGGCCAGGCGACGAGCTGGATCCAGACCTCGGCCGCCTTCGGCCTGTTCGGCGCCCTGATCGTCATCCTCATCACCCGCACGGCGCTGGGCAACGAAGCCTTCGACGCCTGGGGCTGGCGGGTCCCGTTCCTGTTCTCGGGCGTCCTGCTGGTGATCTCGATCTGGATGCGCCTGAAGCTCACCGAGAGCCCCGAGTTCGCCAAGCTGAAGGCCGAGGGCAACGAGTCCAAGGCGCCCTACAAGGAAGCCTTCGGCCACTGGCCCAACCTGAAGCTGGTGCTGATCGCGCTGGCGGCCATCATGTTCGCCCAGGGCGCCGTCTGGTACACTGCCTTCTTCTACGTGCAGACCTTCATGGAGCGCTTCCTGAAGGTGCCGCCCGAGACCATCAACATGCTGATGCTGTCGGCCACGGCGGCCAGCGCGGTGCTGTACGTGATCTTCGGCTGGCTCTCGGACCGCATCGGCCGCAAGGCCGTGATGCTGTTCGGCATGGTGCTGATGACCGCGGCCTATTTCCCCGGTTTCCACATGCTGTCGAAGACGCTGAACCCGGCCCTGGCCGAGGCCGAGGCGGCCACGCCGGTGGTGGTGATCGCCGACCCGGCCGACTGCTCGCTGCAATTCGACCCCGTGGGCAAGGCCAGCTTCGTGTCGTCGTGCGACATCGCCAAGTCGACCCTGGCCAACGCCGGCGTCTCGTACCGCAACGAGCCGGGCGTGAAGGGCCAGCCGGCCCTGGTGCGGATCGGAACCCAGACCATCCCGTCGACGGGCGCCGAGGGCCTGCCGCCGCCGGTGGCCAAGGCCGTGAAGGCCAGCGTCGAGAACCGCCTGAAGACGGCGCTGGCCCAGGCCGGCTATCCGCCCAAGGCCGATCCCAAGCGCATGAACCTGGTGGGCGCGTTCGGCGTCTTGCTGGTGTTCGTGATCGCCGCTACGGCGCTCTACGGCCCGATCGCGGCGTGCCTGGTGGAGCTGTTCCCGACGCGGGTGCGCTACACGGCCATGTCGCTGCCCTATCACATCGGCACCGGCTGGGTGGGCGGCTTCGTGCCCTTCACCGCCTTCGCCATCGTGACCACCGTCGGCGACCTCTATTCGGGGCTCTGGTACCCGCTGGCCTTCACGGTGATCTCGGTGGTGACCTGCCTGCTGTTCCTGCCCGAGACCAAGGGCAAGCCGCTGAGCTGACCATGCGGTACGAAGCCAGCGCCGAAATCTGGGTCTTCCACACCGGCAACTGGCACTTCGTCACCCTGCCGCCCGAGTTCAGCGAGGGCATCAAGACGCTGCGCGGCCCCAAGGCGCCGGGCTGGGGCTCAGTGCGCGTGAAGGCCGAACTGGGCGGCTCGACCTGGCGCACCTCGATCTTCCCCGACAGCAAGTCGGGCGCCTTCGTCCTGCCGATCAAGGCCGAGGTGCGCAAACGCGAGGGCGTGACGGCGGGGGATACGGTGACGATCGCCGTGGAGATCGAGATCTAGGGCTGCGCGGCGGCCTTCTGCGGCCCGTCCAAGTCGGCGATCTTGGCGTAGGAGGGCTGGGTCGTGGCCTGGAGCTGCCTGGCCACCACCTCGGCCTCGCGCAGCACGCGCAGGACGTTGCCGCCGGCCACCTTGCCCAGGTCCTCGTCCGACCAGCCGCGGCGGGCCAGTTCGGCCAGCAGGTCGGGGAACTTGTCGACGCCTTCCAGGCCCACCGGCGTGTCGCCGATGCCGTCGAAGTCCGAGCCGATCCCCACGCAGTCGACGCCGCAGACCTTGGCGATGTGCTCCACATGGTCGGCCACCTGGCTGAGCGTCGCCGGCGGGCCGGGGTGGGTCTTGTCCCACTCCGCCAGGGCGGCGGCGGCCTTCTCCGGCTGGCCGATGTAGAGGCCGCCAAACGGCGGGGCGTTGTAGCGGGCCTGCTCGGCCGAGCGGTCGGCGGCCCAGCGGTTGCGCGCCTCGGAGACATAGGTGGTGGCGAAGTTGACCATCACCACGCCGCGGTTCTGCTTCACCATCAGCAGCACCTCGTCCGAGACGTTGCGCGCGTGGTCGGCCACCGCCTTCGCGCCCGAATGCGAGAAGATCACCGGCGCCTTCGAGACAGCCAGGGCGTCCTTCATCGTCTTCTCGGAGACGTGGCTGAGGTCGACCAGCATGCCCATGCGGTTCATCTCGGCCACCACTGCCTTGCCGAAAGGCGTCAGGCCATTGTGGATTGGATTGGCCGTGGCGCTGTCGGACCAGCGCGTGGGGATGGCGTGGGCCAGCGTCATATAGCGCGCGCCGGCGGCGTACATCTGGCGCAGCGCCGGCAGGCTGTCGTTGATCTGGTGGCCGCCCTCGATGCCGATCAGCGAGGCCACCTTGCCCGCCTTGTGGATGCGGATCACGTCGTCGGCCGTGTAGGCCATCTCGAAGACGTCGGGGTAGCGCGCGGCCATCCCCTTCACGATGTCGATCTGCTCCAGCGTCATCTGCACGGCGATGGGGCCGTCGAAGCTGGGCGCGATGAACACCGACCAGAACTGGCCTCCGACGTGGCCCGCCTTCAGGCGCGGGATGTCGGTCATCAGGCCGATCTGGCCCGGGCGCGAGCCGGCCAGCTTCGAGGTGTCGGCGCGCAGGTCCAGGGCGGCCACGTCGCCACCGACCCGGCCGCGGATCTCGCCCGGCAGGTCGTTGTGGCCGTCGATCAGCGGCGTCTTGGCCAGCACCTTCTCGACGCGGGCCTTGATCTTGGGGTCCACGACCGTCTGAGCCTGGGCCGCACTTGCCCACACCAGCGCCATCAGCGACGCGGCCACGATCCTGCGCATGGAAATCCCCTCGAAACGCCGGCCGCGATGCGACCCCGCTCAAGAGAACGAGTCAAGGAAGCCGCACCGCCATCAGGCCGCGATCCGCGCCATCGCCGCTTCGAACGCCGGTCCCTGCATGCCCTCGTGCGCCGCCCGCAGGCGGGCCTTGGCGTAGGCGACGCGGCTCGCCCAGGCGGTCATGTCGAACTCGCCCAGCCGCAGGCGCTGGCCGATCGCCTCCAGCGAAGGGCCGGCGAGGTCGCGGTCTGGCAGTCGTGCGCCGGGGCGTTCGTCGGCCGCGCCATTCAGCATCACCATGCCGTAGAAGACGTGGTTCACCTGGCGCATCAGATGAAGCCGCGCGCGCTGTTCGTCGGTGGGCTCGGCGTTGAAGTAGGCGCGCAGCAGGAGGTGCTCGCGGGCCGGGTCGGACGCGAACCAGTTGGCGACGGTGGCGAGGTCGACGTAGCGGTCGGCGAGGAACGCCGCCTCCCAGTCGATCAGCCAGAGGCGGCGGCCGTCGTAGACGATGTTGGCCGGGTTGAGGTCGTTGTGGCTGGAGACCCGGTCCTCGGGCCGGGTGCGATAGCCGGCGGCGAGGACGGCGTAGCGCTCCAGCACCGGGGCGGTGACCGCCGGATCGACCAGGCCCGAGGCGCGGTGGCGATCGATCAGGGCCTGCATGCCCTCCAGGTAGTCGACCAGCGGCGGGAAGGCGGGCGTGCGGTGCAGGACGCGGACAGCCTGGGCCAGTTCCACGACCAGCGGGCCGCCGTCGCCGGGATAGTCCAAGGCCAGCGAGCGCGGCTCGACGTAGTCCAGGATCGCGACGCCGTCGTCGGCGCAGGCGTAGCGGACGGCCGGACTCAAGGCGGCCTGTTCCGCGATACGCAGACACGCGTAGGCGCGGCCCACGTCGCCGAAGGCGTTCGCCGGCGTCTCCAGCCGCAGCACATAGGCGATGCCGCCGACGCGGATGCGGTAGACGCCGGCGCCCGACAGGCCGCCGGAGAGGCGCGTCATGCCTTCGGGTTCGGACACGCCGAAGGTGGTGGTCAGGGCGCGCGCGACGGCTGCGCGGCGGTGTTCAGGGATAGCGAGCATGGCGCGGCTCCGGGCGGCGGAGCGCGCTTATTGTCCGGGTAGATTACCGAGTCAATATTACCCGGATATAATTAACTTGCGATCGGCAGCACCTCGGTGGTCACGCCGGCCTGGTGCAGGGCCGCCTGCTCGGTGCGCCACGCCGAGCCGGTGATGAGGCGCGCGATGGTCAGGCCCTCCGCGGCGAGCTCGGCGAGCTGGTCGGGTGTGCGGGGGGCCAGGCGCTCGGCGTCGCGGCGGGCGAGGGCCAGGACGTCGGCGTGGGCCTCGGCGTCGCAGACCAGCACGTCCGCGGCGGCCAGGGCGCGGGCGGCGCGCAGGGTGAGCAGGTCTGCCGGGCCGCGGGCGTCGATGTACTGCACGCGGCCTGAGAGCGTAGGGCTGTCGAAAAGGGCGGCGCGCAGGCGCTCGCGGGCGCCGTCCATGTCGCCGGCCATGGCCGCCTCGGCGGCGGGCCCCGTGAGCGCGGCGCGCAGGAAGCGGCGGCGGGCATGGGCGTCGGGCAAGGCGCCGCGCACCTCGTCCTGCATCGCGCGGAACAGGGCGGCGATGCGACCCGTGCCCTCGGGCACCCGGGCCTCGATGTCGTGGCGCAGCAGCGTGGCCAGCATGGGCGAGGCGCCGCCCGTGCCGATGGCGGCCACCACCTCGCCGCGATCGATCACGGCGGGCGTGGTGAAGTCGCAGAGCGCCGGGCGGTCCACAACATTGACGGGCACATTGGCCGCGCGGGCCGCCTCGGCCGCCTGGCTGGCCCAGCGGTCGTCGTCGCCGGCGATGAAAGCCAGCGTCATCCCCGCGTAGGACCGGTGGTCCAGGGCCTCGGCCGGCGACAGCCGCACCACCGTGGCGGGCGAGCCGTCGAACAGCCGTACTTTCGCCTCCGCCGCCTCGCCCTCGCCCGCCACGGCCACCGAGCGGCCGGCCAGCGGGAAGAAGGCGGGGAAGGCGTCCACGCTATTTCAGGGTCTTGATGTAGGCGACCAGCGCCGCGCGGTTCTCGTCGTTCGGCACCGAGATCATCATCTTCGTGCCGGGCGCGAAAGCCGACGGGCTCTTCAGGAAGGCGTCGAGGTTGGCGTCAGTCCAGACGCCTTCCTTGTTCTTCAGCCCGGCCGAGAACGCGAAGGTCCCCTCGCCGATCTTGCTGCCGGCGATGCCCGCCAGGCTGGGACCCATCGGCGAGCCGCCATGGCACATCTTGCACTGCATATTGAACAGCTGGGCGCCATCGGCGGCGAGGGCCGGGGCGGCGGCGAGGGAGAGGACGGCAGCGGCGGCGGCGACGCGAAGCATGGAGTCTCCTGGAATTCGTAGGGCCGGTACGGATTACTCTTCGGCCGCGCCCGACGCCAAGGTCGGATTTACGCGGCCGTCTGAACAGCGTTAGGATCAGGGCCAAATCAGTCGAGGAGCGGCCCCTATGGCGACGACGGTGGATGTGAACGGACGGTCCCTGAACGTCAACTCGCCACCCGATACGCCGTTGTTGTGGGTCCTGCGAGATGAACTGGGGCTGACCGGCACGAAATACGGCTGCGGCGTCGCGCAATGCGGGGCCTGCACGGTGCTGGCAGACGGCCAGCCGATCCGCTCGTGCCAGATGCCGATTTCCGCCCTGGGCGCCGCGAAAATCACCACCATTGAGGGACTTGGCGGCAATCACCCCCTCCAGCAGGCCTGGGCGAAGCTGGACGTGCCGCAGTGCGGCTACTGCCAGTCGGGCCAGATCATGAGCGCCTGCGCCCTGCTGGCGGCGACCCCGAACCCGGACGACGCGGCGATCACGGGCGCCATGGACGGTAACATCTGCCGCTGCGGCGCCTATCAGCGGATCCGCGCCGCGATCAAGGAAGCGGCCGCCATGCCGGCCGCGCCCGTCGCCGAACCTGCCGCGGCCCCGGCCGCCGCGAAGCCGGCCGCGTAGGGAGGGACGTCATGAACAAGCCCTTCAAGGACATCGTCGCGGGCGCAAGCCGCCGGGACGTGCTGGCGGTCGGCGCCACCCTGGCCGGCAGTTCGCTGCTGGTCGGCTGCTCGCTGCCCGACATCCTGTCGGCCGGGTCGAAGGTGGAGGTGGGCGCGTTCGGCCCCTTCCTGAAGTTCGCCACCGACGGGACCGTTACCGTCATCTCCAAACACATCGAGTTCGGCCAGGGGAACCACGCGGGCCTGGCCGCCATCGCCGCCGAGGAGCTGGACGCCGACTGGACGAAGGTGAAGGTCGAGCAGGCCGCCGCCAACGCCAAGCTCTACGGCAACATCAACATGGGCGGGACGCAGGGCACCGGCGGCTCGTCGGCGATCGCCAACTCCTGGACCCAGCTGCGCACCGCCGGCGCGGCGGCGCGGGCGATGTTCGTCTCCGCCGCGGCGACGAAATGGGGCGTGCCCGCCGCTGAAGTCACCGTCGCCAACGGGGTGATCAGCCACGCGTCCGGCAAGCAGGCCGGGTTCGGCGAGCTGGTGGCCGAGGCCGCCAAGGTGGCCCCGCCCGAGAAGCCCACGCTGAAGGACCCCAAGGCCTTCACCCTGGTCGGCACCGACCGGGTGCGCCGCAAGGACGCCCAGGCCAAGAGCAACGGCACGGCGCGCTACACCCAGGACGTCCGCATGCCCGACATGCTGGTCGCCATGGTGGCGCACGCGCCGAAGTTCGGGGCCAAGGTGAAGTCGTTCGACGCGGCCGAGGCCAAGAAGGTCCCGGGCGTGGTCGAGGTCTACCAGATCCCTACGGGCGTGGCGGTGGTCGCCAATAACACCTGGGCCGCGCGCCAGGGTCGCGACGCGCTCAAGGTGGAGTGGGACGAGGCCAAGGCCGAGAAACGCGGCTCCGCTCAGATCCTGCAGGAATTCAAGGACCTTGCCTCGGGCAAGACCGCGGCCCCCGACGACAAGAAGAAGGGCTGGCAGGGCTTCGATTCCAAGGGCGACGCCGCCAAGGCGGCCGGCGGGACCGCGGCCGTGGAGGTGACCTACGACTTCCCGTATCTGGCCCACGCCACCATGGAGCCGATGAACTGCGTGGCCATGGTGGGCAAGGGGCCGACCAAGCTCATCTTCGGCTCGCAGACGCCGACGCTGGACCAGATGAACACAGCCGGGATCGTCTACGCCCTGCCCGGCTCCATCGAGATCGAGACCCTGTTCGCGGGCGGCTCGTTCGGCCGGCGCGCGAATTTCCAGTCGGACTACGTCACCGAGTGCGTGCACATCGCCAAGAAGGTGGGCAAGGGCCGGCCCGTGAAGCTGGTCTGGACGCGCGAGGACGACATGCGCGCCGGCTACTATCGCCCGCTGGTGCACCACGCCGTGCGGGTGACCGTGGACAAGGACGGCTATCCGGCCACGTGGCGCCATCGCGTGGTGACCCAGTCGATCATGGCCGGGGCGCCTCCGGGCGCGCCGGGCGGCGGCGGGGTCGACGCCACGGCCGTCGAGGGCGCGCTGGGCTCGCCCTACTTCAAGGCCACGCCGATCGTGGACGCCCAATTGATCACCCCCGAGGCCGGCGTGCCGGTTCTGTGGTGGCGCTCGGTGGGCGCGACCCACACGGCCTACGTGATGGAACACACCATCGACCAGCTGGCGAAGAAGGCCGGCAAGGATCCGGTGGAGTACCGCCGCGCCCTCTACCAGAAGGCCGGGGCCGGCCGGCACCTGGCGGTGCTGAACCTGGCGGCCGAGAAGGCCGGCTGGACCACGCCCGCGCCCATGGGCTGGACCCGCGGTGTCGCCGTCCACGAGAGCTTCGGCTCGGTGGTGGCGCAGATCGCCGAGGTGAAGATCGACGGCGGGACGCCGAAGGTGGGCCGGGTGGTCACCGCCATCGACTGCGGCACGGCCATCTCGCCCGACCAGATCGCGGCGCAGATGGAGGGCGGGACCTGCTACGGCCTGTCGGCGGCGATGTTCGGCGCCATCACCCTGACGAACGGCGTGGTCGATCAGCAGAACTTCGACACTTACCGCGTCCTGCGGAACTCCGAGGCGCCGACGGTGGAGACCTACATCCTGCCGTCGTCCAACCCGCCCAGCGGCGTGGGCGAACCGGGCACGCCGGTGATCGGACCGGCGGTGGCGAATGCGTTGTTGGCGATCACCGGCCAGCCGACGCTCAGCCAGCCGTTCGTGAAGGCTTAGTCCCTCCGTTGGTGGGGAGGGACAGATCGCGAAGCGATCAGGGTGGGGGATGGTGGACCGGGCTCGGCGCCTCGTCGTGACTTCCCCACCCGTCTCGCTGCGCTCGCCACCCTCCCCATAAGGGGGAGGGAAAATCGCGACGCATGCTAACTCCCCCGCCATGAACTTCGACCTCATGCGGCTGGTCGCGGCGCTGCTGGTGGTGGTGAGCCACACGTTTCCGCTGGCGGGCCAGGCGCCGTTCCGGATCCTTGGCGTGGAAGACCTGGGCGCCCTGGGCGTCTCGATCTTTTTCGTGATCAGCGGCTACCTGGTCAGCGCCAGCTACGAGCGCGACCCGAAGAGCTACCTGCTCAAGCGCGTCCTGCGGATCGAGCCGGGCCTGATCGCCTCGCTGGTCGTGACCGTGGGCCTGCTGGCCGCCGTCACCACCGCGCCGGCGGCGGAATACTGGCCGGCGGCGGCCATGTACGTGGTGCGCAACGCCCTGCTCTACCCGGCCACGTACGAGCTTCCGGGCGTGTTCCAGCACGTGCCGATGGCCGGGGTCGTCAACGGCGTGCTGTGGACGCTAAGGCTGGAGTTCACCTTCTACGTCGTCCTGCTGCTGATCCGCGCGCGGCTGTCCTGGGTGATCGCGCTGGCGGCCCTCTGCGCCGTCGTCTTCGTGGCCATGACCTTCGCCCAGCCGCACTGGGCGCAGGAGAAGCTGACGCGGGTGGCGTTCCTGGGCGCGCGCAACGGCCTCCTGTTCTTCGCCGGCGCGGCGCTGCAGCTCTCGCGGCGCAAGGTCCCGCTGTGGCTGGGCGGCGTGTCGGTCGTGGCGTTCCCGTTCCTCGGGCCGCTGGCCCTGCCCACGGCGGTGCTGGGCCTGTCGCGGCCGGGCAAACTGCCGGCCGACCTCAGCTACGGGATCTACATCTACGCCTTCCCGATCCAGCAGTGGCTGGCCGCCCAGGGCCAGCTCAACGTCGCCACCGCCATGCTGGGCGTCCTGCCCTTCGCACTGGCCAGCTGGTTCCTCGTGGAGCGGCCGGCGCTGAAGCTGAAGCCCGGACCGCGGCCGGCCTGGTAGTTCCCGCGCTTCGCATTTGATCGCGTTCTCGTGAACCAATCACGGTTTCGTGCGCTTCTCCCCGGCAACCCCTCAGGAGATCCCGCAAATGCGCATCGCGACCCTCGCTATCGCCGCCCTCGGCGCCCTCAGCCTCGCGGCCTGCAGCAAACCGGCGGAGAAGGCCGCGGACGCCCAGGCCGATGCGGTCCAGGCCGACGCCAACGCCGCCGCCGACCAGCTGAACGCCCAGGCGGACGCCGCCAAGGCCAATGCCGACGCCGCGGCCGACGCGACCAAGGCCCAGGGCGACGCCGCCGCCGAGAGCATGGAAGCCAAGGCCGACGCCACCAAGGAAGCCGGCGAACAGAAGGCCGACGCGATCAAGGACGCGGCCAAGAAGTAAGCCGAAGTTTCGTCGTCTCCACCCGACAACGACGACAGGGAAGGCCCCCGGGCTCAGCCGAGCCTCGGGGCCTTCTTGCGCGTGAGGCCTGCGATGTCGGCGTGGGCGCGGCGCCAGCCCAGCCAGACCCCGGTCGCGACGCCGGCGCCCGCGAAGGCCAGCAGCAGCACCATGGCGATCGCCCAGCCGACGCCGCCGTAGAGGCCGCCCACGAAGTCGAACCGGTGCGGGGCGTTGAACAGCCAGCGGTAGCCCTTGGCCGCGCCGTCGACGCGCGCCAGCACCTCGCCGGACGCCGGCGAGAGGTAGAAGCGGACACCGTCGGTGAGCTCCACGCGATAGGCCGGCAAGACCGCATCGAGATCGTGGCTGTCGTAGAAGTAGGCGTCGGGCGTGGCGATGATCTCCGCATGGCGGATCGCGCCGATGGCCTTGGCCGCCTCCGCGAGCCGGTCCGGCGTCAGCGGCGCGGGCCGCCCCTCGGCGTCGATCCGCCGGCCGTCAGCCATCAGGAAGACCTGCGAGCGGAGCGGCGCGAGCACGAGTTGGCGGGCCTGGACGCCGTTGGCCTTGGCGGCCTGTACGGCCATCTTCAGGTCGCCGAACGAGACGGCGCCGGTCATCTGCTCGGCGCGGTCGTCGGGCGGGCTTTCGAGGAAGCCCCAGGGACTCATGGAGAAGAGGCCGCTGACCACCCAGGCCAGGGTCAGGAGGCCCGCGAAGAGGCCGGTCAGGTGGTGCCAGGCCATCAGGCCGCGGTAGGGCGTGACCCGCTGGTCGCGCCACGGCCGCCACGAGATGATCCCGAGGTAGAGGCCGGTGACCGTCAGGAAGGTCCCGACGATGGAGGTCCAGATCACCACCTGGGCCCATAGCTTCGTGTCCGCCCGCAGCACCTCGGGATAGAGCCAATGCGGGATCGGCCCCAGCCAGTTCAGCACCCTGCCCCGCGCGTCGATCGCCTGGGAGACGGCGCCGGTGTGGGCCGAGACGTAGACGTCGGTACGCGCCGGATCGTCGAAGTGGAAGAGATAGAAGGGCCGCCGTTTGTTGAAGTAGCCGGTGACGGTCCACTGGTCGCGCTCCACCACCTCGGGCGTTCCAGGCTTGCCGCCGATCCCGTGGGCGGTGGCGTAGGCCCGGGCGGCGGCCGCCGCGTCGGGCGAGCTGACCCGGTGGATCTCCTGGCCGCTGGCGAGGTCCAGCGCCTGGCCGTCAAAGCGCAGGACCGGGCGGCCGGCCAGGTCCTCCACCGTGGCCTGCTGGACCTGCAGCACCTCCTGGACCTCGCCGAAGTCGCAGCAGTGTTCCCAGGCGACCGGCGGCAGGCCGTGGGCCCGCTCCTCCTCCGAGACCTCGGGCCAGTGGACGAAGAGCATCACCACGCCGCTCAGGAACCAGAGCAGCATGAGCAGGCCCATGACGATGCCGACGTAGCGGTGGGTGACCACCAGCCACCTGGGCGCCCAGGCCTTGCGGACGGGCTTGGTCGCGGCGTCAGAAGGAATAGGCGTAGCTCACATGCAGGGTGCGCGGCGCGCCCCGGAAATGGCCGATGTAGGCGGCGCCCGTGTCGCGGAAATAGCGGCGGGTCAGGACGGCATAGTCCTCGCCCAACGTGTTCTCCAGCTTGGCCGACAAGCGGCCGGGGCCCAGGTCGACATAGGCCGTCAGGTCGACCACCGCATAGTTCCCCCGGTTCACCCGCCCGATGCCGGACGGCAGGTTGTCGAACACGTCGCCCACCCAGTTCAGCCGCGCGCCGGCCCCATAAGGCTTGCCCGGCGGCGTGATGTCCACGCTGGCCATACCGAAGTCCTTCGGCACGTTGATCAGCTGCAGCGAGCTGCCGGTCTGCTTCGTGCGGGCGTGGGTGTAGGCGGCCTTCCACGAGACCCAGTCGCTGGCGCGGCCGCTGGCGGTCAGCTCGAAGCCGCGGGCCTTCACCTTGTCGGGCAGGTTGATGAACTGCAGCACGTCCGGATCAGGCGTGTCGCCGGCCAGGCTGATCAGGTCCTTGGTGTCGCGGAAGAAGGCGATGGCCTCGACGCGGAAGGCCTCGGTCTGGCCGCCGACCGACAGGTTCAGGTTCTCGCTGCGCTCGGGTTTCAGGTCGGGGTTGCCGATCTCACCGTTGTTCAGCGGGTCCTGGGCGAACAGGCTCTCGGCGTCGGGCAGGCGGAAGGCCGTCCCGGCCGAGCCGCGCACGAACAGGTTCGGCGTCAGGTCGTACTGGCCCGAGACGGTCCAGACCGTGGCGTTCTCGCTGGTCTTGGTGAAGTTGGTGCGGAAGCCCGCCGCCAGGTGGGTGTTGGGCAGCATCTCGGGTGTGATGCGCACCTGGGCGAAGACCGCCTGGGCCGTCTCCTTGCGCGGCGCGATGATCAGCACGTCGTCGCGGCCGCCGTAGCGCTGCAGGTCATAGCCGCCCCAGAGCTCCAGCCCCGGCTGGACGACGTATCGGGCCAGCGCGTTGATCCCCTTGTCGTCGAACTGCCAGACCTCCTTGTCCGACACGACCACGCGGCCGCCGCCCGGGCGGGTGTCGGTCTCGCGGTAGGAGCTGTCCCAGTCGTGCCAGTAGCCTTTCACGAAGAGGCTCAGGCGCTCGCTGAAGTCGATGTCCAGCTTGGCGTAGGCGATCTCCTCGTTGCGGTTGTTGAGCGCCTCGGAGACCAGGTTCGGGCGCGGCAGCTCGGCGTAACCCTGATTGTGCGTGTAGCTGGCCGTGAAGCGGACGTCGTCCGAGACGTCGAAGGCGTACTTGCCGCCCACGCTGGTCATCCGATAGCCGCGGTGGCGGTCGGTCCCGCTGGGCTCGTACTCGCTGTCGCGGAAGACCTGGTAGCCCTTGGCCTCGTCGTGGCTGGCGAAGGCCAGGAAGTGCTGGCGGCCGGCCGAGCCCGTGACGTACCCGCTGGCGCTGACCGCGTCGTTGGTGTCGCCGCCCACCTGCAGGCGGCCCGACAGCTCGTCTGTGAACTCGCGGGTGACGATGTTGACGACGCCGGCGACACCCTGCGTCCCGAAGAACAGGCCCTGGCCACCCTCGAGCTGCTCGACGCGCTCGATCATGTGGGCCGGAATGGTGTCGAGCGGCGGGGTGGAGTTGTAGAGCCGGTTCGAGATCCGCACGCCGTCGACCAGATAGAGGATCTCGCTGGAGCGCGAGCCCTGCAGCGAGGCGTTGTTGTACGAGAACGGCCCCGCCTGCGGGATCAGGCTGAGGCCCGGCAGCGAGGTGGCGAGCACCGTCCCGGCGTCGACGAACAGGCCCTTCCGCACCTCCTCGCCGCTGACCGTCTCCAGCCGGTTCCCGTACTGCGATAGGGTCTGGGGCAGGGTCTCCTCCAGCCGCCCGTTGACCACCACCTCGTCGACCTCGCCCTCGGCCGCCTGCGCGGCCGACCCGGCCAGCGCCGCGAGCGCAACGCCGGCCAGCCACGTGTTCCGCATCCCCATCTTGCTTTCCCCTCGACATCCCGCGCGGTCTGTCGCCGCTCATCCAATGACCGCGGCGTTAGGGCGCGTGCGCCAGACGCGCCCGTACTTTACGGTTTCCAGGTGGGTTACAGGGGGTTACAGGAGCCCTGGGGAGTCGAAACTCGGGTATGAACGAGCGACAGTCAGAGGCCTTGGCAGCGCAGGTGGCGCGGGTCCGCGAGAGCGGGATCCTGGGCCGCAGCCATGGGCTGGCGCGCCTGTTCGACTACCTGGCCGCGCCGGCCCACCAGGGCCGCACGCTGCGCGAGGCCGACATGGCGCAGGACGTGTTCGGCCGCGAGCTGGACCTGTCGGGCGACGCCTCGGTGCGCGTCTACATCCATCGCCTGCGCAAGAAGCTGGAGGAGTTCTACGCCGGCCTCGGCGCGCGCGAGCCGCACCGGCTGGTGATCCCGGTCGGCGAGTACCGTCTGGACGTGGTCGAGGCGGAGGCCGAGGCCGCGCCGGCGCCCAAGGCCCGCCCGCGCTGGCTGTGGCCCGCGGTGGCGGCCGCCGCGGCGCTGGTCGCCGCCAACCTCGGCGCCTGGGCCTATGTGGCGCACGAGACGGCCCCGGGCCGCGAGCTGGCGCGCACGGCCGCCTCGCCGTTGTGGGCCGACATTGGGCGCGACCGGCCGGTCGTGGTGGTGGTGGGCGACTACTACATCTTCGGCGACACGGACTACGGCGACGGCCCCAAGCGGATGATCCGGGCCTTCGAGATCAATTCGCCGGCCGACCTCGACGCCTGGCTGATGGACAATCCGCAGCTCCAGGGCCGCTACGTCGACCTCGACACCTACTACACGCCGGTGGGCGCCACGCTGGCGCTGCGCGAGATCATGCCGCTGGTGCGCCAGGCGGCGGGCGGCCTCGACCGCGTGCGGGTGATCACCGCCTCGCACCTGACCCCCGACCTGATGAAGAGCGCCGACATCGTCTACGTGGGCTACCTCTCGGCGCTGCGCGTGCTGCAGGAGCCGGTGTTCGAGCGCTCGCGCTTCACCATCGGTTCCACCTACGACGAGCTGATCGACCGCAAGACCGGACAGAGCTTCGTCTCGGGCGCCGGGACCGCCTCGGGCGACCGGCCGAACCGCGACTACGGCTACCTGGCCGCGTTCAAGGGGCCGTCGGGCAACCACTTCGTGATCGTGGCCGGGGCGCGCGACATCGGGGTGATGCAGATGGCCGAGGTGGCCACCGACCGCCAGGCCCTGGGCGCGCTCAAGGTGCGGCCCGATGCGCCGCTGGAGGCGCTGTACGAGGTGGACGGCGTGGGCCGCACGGCGCTCGGCGCCCGGCCGGTGATCGCCTCGCGCTGAACCCAGGCCAAGGCTGAGCCGTTTAGTGCGCGAGCCCATCGCAGGAGCCCGCCATGACCGCCCGGAAACCGACCCACCCGCTGATCCCCGCCGACCGCGTCAACGGTACGGACGTCGTCAACACGGCCGGCGAAAAGCTGGGCAAGATCGAGGACATCGCCATCGAGAAGGTCTCGGGCGAGGTGGCCTATGCGATCCTGTCGTTCGGCGGCCTGCTGGGCATCGGCGCGAAGTACCATCCCGTGCCGTGGAAGCTCCTGAAGTACGACACCGAGAAGGGCGCCTACGTCATCCCGATGGAGAAGGCCGACCTCGAGAGCGCGCCGATGATCGACGAGAAGGAGCTGTCCGGCTGGAACGACAGCCTGAGCCGCGACGCGATCTACGGCTACTATTCCAGCTATGGCGTCGGCCCCTATTGGGGCTAAGGCCTGAACGCGCCGGTCAGCGCCGGTTCAGGTGAGCCGCGCGAAGGAAGCGGCGTCCCTCATCCTTTCCGTGTCCGGCCCCGTACAACGAACCCATGCGACTGCTGACCGCTTCCCTGCTCGCCCTCTCGCTGACCGCCGGCGCAGCCCACGCCGCGCCGAACCAGGGCATCGCCGCCGCTTTCGGAAACACCGTGAAGGCGCTCTATCCCGACGGGAAGTACCAGTGGCTGTGGTTCAACGCCGACGGCAGCTGGGAAGCCTTCGGCCGCCGCGGCAAGTGGTCGTCGGGCAAGTGGAGCGCCAAGGACGCGGGCGAGGTCTGCCTGAAGCAGGCCAAGCCGATCCCGATCCCCTTCAAATACTGCACCCCCTTCCCGACGAGCGGCGGCGTTGGCGCGGTCTGGACCTCGAAGAGCATGGAAGGCGATCCGATAAAGGTCACCGTCGTGAAGGGCATCCAGCGCCCGCCCGCGGCCCAGGCGGCGACACAGTAGGCTTTCTTCCACGGTCCGGCGTACGCGCCGCAGGCGATGTCTTTTCGGAACTGCGAAGTACGCAGAAGGATGCGGAAGAGACCGCGCCCGCTGAGCCTTCCGCGCCTTCTGCGTAGTCCGCGGTTTGAATCTTTTTGGCGGGAGCCCTGCCCCCCTAGTCGGCCGTCTGGAAGGCCTCGTCGCGGATCCACTGCTCGGCGACCGCGCGGGTCACCGACTGCATGAACTCCAGGCGCGCGGGCACCGAATGGCGGGTGTTGCGCATCATCACCGCCACGGCGTAGACGCGGCCGTCCGGCGCGGTCAGCAGGCCGACATCGTTGATGCCGATCGAGGCGCCGCGGAAATCCTGGCCGGTGCCGGTCTTGTGGGCGATCGTCCAGCCGGCAGGCAGGCCGCCCTTCAGCCGGCGCGGCCCGGTGCGGGCCTGGGCCATCAAGCCGATCAGGCGATCCGTGGACGCCTGGGACAGCAACTCGCCCCGCGACAGGGCGGCCAGGGCGCCCGTGATGCCGGCCGGAGCCGCGCCGTCCAGCGGATCGGCGAGGTAAGCGTCCATGGCGGCCTGGCGGGCCTCCATGGGCAGGGCCTGGCGCGCGGCCTGGAAGTTCCAGCCGATCCCGTAGTCGGCCTGCCAGACGAGGCCGGCGGTGCGCGCCTGCAGGTCACGCTCGTAGGCGCCCACCTTCACGCCCTTCAGGCCCATGTCGTGCAGGATGCCGGCGACGCCTTCGGGCCCGCCCACCTCGCGCATGAGGCGGTCGTTGGCGGCGTTGTCGCTCTCCACCAGCGCGCGCCGCAGCAGGTCCGAGAGCGGCGTGGCGTAGCCGTCCGAGCCGATCTTGTAGGCCACCGGCTGGAAGAAGACCGAGCGGTCGGCGTCGGTGAGCATCACCGTGGCCTCGGGATCCAGGCGGCCCTCGTCGGCGGCCTTCATCACCGCGATGGCGACCCAAAGCTTGGAGACGCTCTGCTGGGGATAGGGGCGGTCCTTGTCAACGCCGGCGGTCCAGCCCGCCTTCACGTCAGTGACCGCGATGCCAACCTCTTCGCCATAGGCGGCGGCGAGCTCGTCGAGGCGGGCCTGCAGCGCCTGGGGCGCAGGCGGCGCCTGGCGGCGGTGGATCTCGAGGCGGGCCGCGGTCAGCGGGCCCGAGGCCAGCTTCACCGTGCGATCAGCCGAGGCCAGGCCACCGGCCAGCGCGGCCGCTGCGATCAGCACGCCGGCGGCGACCGCCCGGCGGCTGCGGAAAAATCGTGACCACTGCGCCATACGGGCGGAACGCTCCAACTACTCAACCGTGCGCATGGCCATGGTGATGGTCGTGCGCAGCCCCGCCCCCGCGGACCTCGATCGTCACATGTGACAGCCCCGCCAGTCCAGCCAGCCGGGCGCGGTACGTCGCCACGGGGCGCGGAGGGTCCGCGGCGATGACCGCAATCACGGCATGGTGCCCGGGGCCCAGGCGCCACAGGTGCAGGTCGATCACCGTCTCGCCTTCGTCCGACAGGCGGCGGCGCACCTCGGCGGTGAGCTCGGGCGAAGGGTTCAGGTCCACCAGGGCCGCGCCGGCCTTGCGCAGCAGGGTCCAGGCGAAATGAGCGACCAGGACGGCGGCCAGCAAGCCCGCCAGCGGGTCGGCGAAGCTGAGCCCCAGCCATTGGCCGGCCCCGATGGCCGCGAGCGCCAGCACCGAGACCGCCGCGTCGGCGCTGAGGTGCAGGTGGGCGGCCGACAGGTTGAGGTCGCCCTGCGGGTCGTTGCGCGCGGCCGTGACGCCGGTGGGCTTCAGGAGCCAGATGCAGACCAGGTTGACCACCAGGCCGCCAGCCGCGATCGGCAGGGCGTCCTTGTAGTCCACCGTCTCCGGGTTCAGCAGCCGGGTGACGCTCTCGGCGGCGATCAGGACGGCGGTGACGGCCAGGACCACGGCGTTCGCGAAGCCGGCGAGGTAGCCGATCTTGCCGGTGCCGAAACTGAATGCAGGGTTCTCGGCATGGCGGCGCGCCAGGGCGTAGGCGGCGGCCGCCACCAACAGGGCCACGACGTGGGCCGCCATGTGCAGGCCGTTGGCGACCAGGGCCATCGAGCGCGTCGCCGCCCCGCCGATCACCAGAGCCACGAGGGTCGCCATGCAGATGGCCGTGACGATCCACGTGCGGCGCTCGTTCCGCCGATGGTCCGCGCCCAGGTAGGTGCGGTCCTCGCGGAAGGCGTCCAGGGGCGTGGAAGGCGCGCGCTCAGGCGGCTCGGCGGTCGTCATGTGTTATAATATAACGTTTCAGCCGAATAACACTAGCCTAGAGAACGCCACTTCATAAGTCCCGCTCGTCCGCTTACATGACGCCCCATGAGCGAGACCCTCACCAAGACCCCCGTGACCGTCCTGACCGGCTATCTCGGCGCCGGCAAGACGACGCTGCTGAACCGTATCCTCTCCGAGGACCACGGGAAGAAGTACGCCGTCATCGTCAACGAGTTCGGCGAGGTGGGCATCGACAACGACCTGATCGTCGGGGCCGACGAAGAGGTCTTCGAGATGAACAACGGCTGCGTCTGCTGCACGGTGCGCGGCGACCTGATCCGCGTGCTCTCGGGCCTGATGAAGCGCAAGGGCAAGTTCGACGGGATCATCGTCGAGACGACCGGCCTGGCCGACCCGGCCCCGGTGGCGCAGACGTTCTTCGTGGACGACGACGTGCGCGCCCGCACCGAGCTGGACAGCGTCACCACGGTCGTGGACGCCAAGCACCTGCCGCTGCGGTTGAAGGACTCGAAGGAGGCGGCCGAGCAGATCGCCTTCGCCGACCAGATCATCCTGAACAAGACCGACCTGGTCTCGGAGGCCGACCTCGCCGAGGTGGAGAAGGCCATACGCACGCTGAACCCGATGGCGCCGATCCGCCGGGCCCAGCGGTCGAACGTGCCGCTGGACGCGATCCTGGGCCGCCACGCCTTCGACCTGACGCGGGTGACCGAGCTGCAGCCCGATTTCCTGAACCCGCCGCACGGCGAGGCCGGGCACGTGCACGACGAGCACTGCGACCATGATCACGACCACCACCATCATGATCACGACCACCATCACCACGATCATGATCACGCTCACGATCACGGCCACATCCACGACCACGTGGCCGAGAGCGGCATCAGCTCGATCTCGCTGACGGCCGACAGGCCGATCGACGGGAACAGGGTCACCGCCTGGCTCAACAATGTGCTCCAGACGCAAGGGATCGACATCCTGCGCGCCAAGGGGATCCTGGACGTGAAGGGCGAGGAGCGCCGGCTGGTGTTCCAGGCCGTGCACATGATCCTGGAAGGCGACTTCCAGGGCGCGTGGACGGCGAACGACAAGCGCTATTCGCGCCTCGTCTTCATCGGCCGCAACCTCGACGAGGCCGGCCTGCGGGCTGGGTTCGAGAGCTGTATCGCCGCCTAGGCCGCGATGGCGCGTCAGCGCCGAAGGATTCAAACCGCGGAAAACGCGGAAGGCGCAGCAGGCACGGCCTCTTCCGCGCCATTCTGCGTTTTCCGCGGTTTCAGAAAGGACGACGCCTGCGGCGTCCCGGCGGCTTAGGCCGCGACGGCTTCGGCGGTCAGGAGGCGGCGGAGGCGTTGGGCGGCCACGACTTCGGGCCGCAGGATCCCGCACCAGTCCACCGTGCGGCCGCCGCGCCATTCCATGACCACCTGGCGGCCCATCAGCCGGAACCGTGCGCGGTGCTTAGCGTCGCCCACCGAGATTTCAAACGTCTGCCACATCGTCTTCCGCGCCTTTGCGCATGCTCAAGGGGTCTTTCTGACCCCCTCTCGACGCCATGGTTAAGCTAGCCAGGTTTCCTCGCGATTAATGATGAACGCGCGGCGCGGTTGCGCCGGTCGCGGGCGAGGTCTAGGCGTTGAGCATGCCCGATCGCTCGCCCCTGTCGATCGCAGCGGCGGCCGCCGACCTCGCCGAGGTGCGGCGGTTGCTGGGGAGCGGAGCCGCGCCGGACGGCGACCCCCACGAGCCGGCCTGTCCGCTGTGGGAGGCCTGCGCCGCGCAGGCGCCCGCGGCGGCGCGACTGGCTGTCGCCGCGGCCCTGCTCGACGCCGGCGCCTGGGTCCGCAGCGATCGTCCGGGCGAGACGCCGCTGCACGCCGCCGCGCGCCTGGGACCGCTGGCCCTGGTCGAAGCGCTCATCGCCGCCGGGGCCGTCGAGTGGGCGCCCGACCGGCAAGGACGCACTGCGCTCGACGCCGCGCGGGCGGATGAAGCCCCCGATCGCGAGGCGATCGTCGAGTTGCTGGACCGCCCTGTGATCCGCGATCCGACCTTCCGCGCCGCGGTCGCCGCCCTCCACACGGGCGACGCCGTGGAGCTCGGTCGCCTGCTGGACCGCCATCCCAACCTGCTCCACGACCGCGCCGTCGAGCCCGAGTGCTATCGGCAGGCGGATCGGCCGCAGTATTTCCGCGATCCGAAGCTGCTGTGGTTCGTGGCCGACAATCCAACCCTGGTCGACCCGATGCCGGCCGGCATGGTCGATTGCGCCCGCGAGATCGTGCGCCGCGGCGCCGCCCAGGCCGACCTGGATTACACCCTGGGCCTGGTGATGACCTCTGCGCCGGCGGCCGCGGCCGGAGTGGCCCGCGCGCTCATGGACCTGCTGCTGGAGGCCGGCGCCCAGGCCGCGCCGGGCACGGTCGAGGTCACGCTGGGCCATGGGATGACGGGGCCGGTGGAGGCGCTCCTGGCGGCCGGGCGGCCGATGACCGCCCCCATCGCCGCCGCCCTAGGCCGCGTGGACGAACTGAAGACCCTGCTCGACGTCGCGCCGGCCGGAGAGCGGCAGTCCGCCTTCGGCCTGGCGGTGATCAACGGGCGCCACGCCGCGGCCCGCCTGTGCCTGGACGCCGGCGCCGACGTGGACGCCTTCCTGCCGGTGCACAGCCATTCCACGCCGCTGCATCAGGCCGCCAACCACGACGATCCCGAGATGCTGCAGCTGCTGGCCGAGCGCGGGGCCCGCGACGACATCGCCGACACCCTGTGGGGCGGCACCGCCCTGGGCTGGGCGCAGCATGAGCGCAAACCCAGGGCGACGGCCTTCCTGGAGCGGCTGGCCGCCCAGCGGCGGAACTAGAATTCCTCGCCGACCAGTCCGACCTTCTCGAAGCCGTGGGCGCGCAGGCGGTTCATCACCCGCATGAGGGCGCCGTAGCTGACGCCCTCGTCCGCGCGCAGGTAGATCCGTTGGTCCGTCGGATGCGGTCCCGCGCCGGCCGCCACCACGTCGGGCAAGGCCTCCAGGCTCACCGGCCGGTCGCCCACATAGACCCGGCCCGCGAGGTTCAGGGTCACGATCACCGGCGCCTGGGGCGGCGTCGGTCCGGCCTGGGTCTGGGGCAGGTCGACCTTCACCGAGACGGTCGAGACCGGCAGGGCCACCATGAAGATGATCAGCAGCACCAGCATGACGTCGACGAAGGGTGTGACGTTGATGTCGGCGTTCTGGCGCACGTTCCACGCGTCTGTGCGGGCGGAAAGCGAGGCTCCCATGAGCGTTCTCCTATGGAGTTACGCTCGTAAGATATTATGTTTGTAAACTACCGCAAGCCCCGTTTGGCCGACAAAGAGACAAAAGAAAAGGCCCGCCGAGGTCTCCCCCGGGCGGGCCTTCCTTGAAGCTGTTCCGAAGGGCCTAGAGCTCTTCGTTGATCAGGGCGACCTGGTAGAAACCGTTGCCCTGCAGGTCGTTCATGACGCCCATGAACTCGCCGTACAGCACGTCCCGGTCGGCGCGGATGTACACGCGCTGCTCGGTCGGCGGGATGGTCGGGTCGTCACGTTGGAACTGCGCCGTCAGGTCGCGAGCCAGACCGTCGAGCGTGGTGGGCGTTTCGCCGATGAAGATGCGCTGGCCACGCTGGATGTTGATCAGCGTGGGCTCCTTCACCTTCGTGCCCGGAGGCGGCGGGATCGCCGGCGGCAGGTCGAGCTTGATCGACACCGTCGCGGCCGGGATCGACACCATGAAGATGATGAGGAGCACGAGCATGACGTCCACGAAGGGCGTCACGTTCATGTCCGAGTTCTGGCCGAGGTTGAACTTACCTCCGCCGCCGCCGCCCATCTTGGCGCCCATACGTCCTGGTTCCTTACCCTTTGGCGCGCTCAGTCCGCGCTTTCGGGCCGACCATTGGCAAGCCGGTAAGAGCTTGTAAAGCCGAAAGCGCAGGAACGTCGTTCGCCCGTCGAAAACGCCACGTGCTTGCCCGGGGCGGCGCCTCCTCCTAGGAAGCGCGCCATGACCTTCAGCTTCGACGCCTATGTGACGGCCGCCCTCTTCGACCGAGCCGGCCGGGCCGCCTTCGCCCTCGGGGACGGGACCGTCCGCTTCGAGGGCGGCGAGACGGTGGAGGCCCACGACGGCGCCGTCTTGTCAGCCTGCCTGCCGCCCTCAGGCGAGGGGATCCTGACCGGCGGGGACGACGGCCGGCTGGTGCTTTCGACGCCGGCCGGCGCCCAGGAAATCGCCAAGCTGCCCGGCAAATGGATCGAGTCGCTGGCCGCCAGCCCCGACTCGAAGCTGATCGCCTTCGGCGTGGGCCGCGAGCTGCACGTGCGCGATCCCGCGGACCCGGCCTTCGCCCGCGTCTTCGCCCACGAAAAGTCGATCTCGGACGTGGCCTTCGACCCCAAGGGGCGGCGGCTGGCGGTCGCCACCTACGGCGGGGTCTGGCTCTGGTACGCGCGGATCGCCGACCAGAAGCCCACGATCCTGAAGTGGGCCGGCAGCCATATCACCGCCTGCTGGAGCCCGGACGGCAAGTTCCTGGTCAGCGCCATGCAGGAGAACCAGCTGCACGGCTGGCGCGTGGCCGACGAGAAGAACATGCGGATGGGCGGCTATCCGTCGAAGGTGCGCAGCCTGGCCTTCATGTCGAAGGGCGCGCTGATGGCGACGTCGGGCGCGAACGGCGCGGTCTGCTGGCCGTTCGCCGGCGCCACGGGGCCGATGGGCAAGCAGGCCGCCGAGATCGGCTACGACGACTCGGCGCTGACCACCCGCATCGCGACCCAGCTCGACAAGACCTGGCTGGCCGCCGGCCTGGACGACGGCCGCGTCTGGGCCGCCGACGTCACCGGCGAGAAGCTGGTCCCGCTGAAGGCCGAGAAGGGCGCGGCGATCACCGCCCTGGCCCTCAGCCCCGACGCGAAACGCGTGGCCTGGGGCGACGAGGACGGCAACGCCGGCGTGGCGGAAATCTCGTAGCTATTGCTCCCCCGTTGGGGGAGCTGTCGGCGAATGCCGACTGAGGGGG